>Ga0265298_10006392_pt1 | contig 14558 bp, 12 predicted proteins | sample AusTroGonzalo_MG_3_FD_193486 | JGI IMG/M metagenome (GOLD analysis project Ga0265298, IMG submission 193486) | Bovine rumen microbial communities from tropical cattle in Woodstock, Queensland, Australia - Gonzalo_01 | ecosystem: Host-associated > Mammals > Digestive system > Stomach > Rumen ... | reverse complement strand
CGCTGAAACAGAGAAGGTCCGCAACATCTACCGGCGGGAACTGGAATGGATGCATGCCTCCCCCTGCGCCCGCACCGGCAAGGCCAAATACCGCAAGCAGGCCTTCTGGGAAATCAAGGAACGGGCCGATGACTCCTATATCCAGAAGAAGGTGGACCTGAGTGAAACCCAGGTCAAAACCACCTATCTGGGCAACAAGGTAATCAACTGTAAGGACGTAAGTTTCTGGTGGGAGGACAAATGTTACCTGAGCCACTTCAGCTACAATTTCCAGCGCTATGAGCGGGTTGGCATCGTGGGCCGGAATGCCGCCGGAAAGACCACTTTCCTGAATCTGATTACGGGCGGCTGGCGTCCGGAACTGGGCGGAAAGTTCGAGGGCGTGGTGGAACTGGGCGAATCCCTGAAGATTGGTTACTATCACCAGTCCGGCATGGAATTCAAACCCGGCCAGACCGTGCTGGAAACCGTAAACGACACCCATCTGCTGGGCCGTTTCCTCTTCACGCACGACATGCTCAACAACCCCGTGGAAAGGCTTTCCGGCGGGGAGAAACGGCGGTTGTACCTCCTCACCATCCTCCTGCAGCAGCCCAATTTCCTCATCCTGGACGAACCCACCAACGACCTGGACATCGTTACCCTGGACATCCTGGAAGAATACCTGCTTGAATACAAGGGTTCGCTGGTAATAGTGAGCCACGACCGTCATTTCCTGGACCGTCTGGTGGACCATCTCTTCGTGTTCTGCGGTGACGGTGTGGTAAAGGACTTCGTTGGCAACTATACGGAGTACAGGGCTTTCATCAAGGACTATGAGACAGCGCAAAAGGCCGATGAAAAGCCGGTGCAATCATCCATAAAAGTCAAAACGGCCAGCCCCCGCAAACTGTCCTGGAAAGAGCAGCAGGAACTGAAAGCCCTGGAAGAAAAACTGCCGCAACTGGAAGCCGAAAAGACGGATTTGGAGACAAAACTCTCCAGCGGCACACTCAGCCCCGAAGCGTTGCAGGAAGCCTCCATTCGGTACGGTGCGCTCCAGGAAGAGTTGGACGAGGCCGAGATGCGCTGGCTGGAACTTTCTGAGACTTAACGGATTCCGTACAAATAAGCCAACAAGGCCGTCTTCCCCCGCATGGTTTCACGCGGGGTGAATTCGGAATTCACCCACATGTACCGCTGATTGAAATAGCTCTCCTGCCGGGGCCATCCGCCGTTGTCCCAGGAAGGGTAGCAGCGGTCCAGCAGGATGCGGGCATCACCCCCGTCTCCCCGAGACCAGGTTTCCGTTCCATTGAAAGGGGTCTGTCCGGGAAAGGTCCCCGGAGCGCCGTCATTCCGGCCGGGAGAATATACGTCGGTGATGTGCCGCTGTCCCAGGCCGGTCATTTCCACGATGTTGCCCGGGTTGCGTCCCAGGCCCCAGCCGGCCTCGTCGAACATAGCCTGCTCCAGTTGTATCCGGCGAACCGGATCCTGGCAGAGATAGTGGGCCAGGATTACCAGTTGCAAGTTCTCGTTAGTTATCCAGCGGTTGTCGGATGCACTGCGGCGGGAAGGTCGCTCCCGTGAAGGCGCCAGATGCTGCTCTTCGGCCTGGGTCTCCACATCGGCCCGGATTCCGTTATACCAATCCGGATAATGCCGCTCCCAGGGGCAGGTCACATAGGCCACGGCTGCCCAATACTGGCAATGGGCATTGGTCCAGGCCCCTTGGACAAGCGGAAAGGAAACTTCCGCTGCAGCTATGTCTTCCCAGGCTTTTTCGCCGGTGAGATTATAAAGGAAAGCAGCAGCCATCTGCTTAAAATCCCTGCCTCTCAGGCGCCATTCCCCTACGGCCTGGACATCGTCCAGCTGATTCCATTCCTGCTTTTCGGCATAGCGGAATGCGATGATGGCTTCATCGCGGTAAAACGCGCACAGCTCCTCGTTGCCGTTAATGCGGAAGGCCTCGGCCAGCATGGCGCAGTTGGCCGCATTGGCCCAGGCCGCCATGGTGGTGCTTCCGGCCTGGAACATCATGGTCCAGTCCCGGTCCGGATTGGTAACTCCCTGGGAATAACCACCTTCCGCATCCCGGATGCTTAGGAAGAAATCCACCTCGTTGCGTACTTCGTCCAGCAGGTCCGGAATACCGTTTCCGCTTTCCCGGATGCCCAGGTTATCCTCGTTCTGCCGGCCACCGGTGAGAAGAAACGGCACCAGCAGGTCGTAGATATTGCTCACGTGCGCCAGGTGCCGGTCCCAGTCCATGGCGTCCGAATGACCGCCCCGTACTTTGTCGTTGACGGGATGGCCATCGGGCCGATGCTGATAGAAAGAGGAGGCTTCGGCCTTCTTGAAATGCGGTTCGTCCCACACGTCGCCGCGGTTCTTCCGCCAGTCCGGATGCCAGGGCTGCAGCTCGGAAAGATACACCTTGAAGCCCTCCGGATCGTTTTCCTGGAAACGGGGCTGGCGGGCCTTGGGCCACACACCGGCATCCATGGGCTCTCCCAGGCGCATATAATAATATCCCCGCACCGAATAGCGGAACGGCTCATAATAAAGGTCCGGATCTATCTCAAAGTCCATGCTGCACCCAACGCCGTCCACCACCAGGCGGTATTTGCCGGGGACGGATTCGCGGAAAGCCAGGCACCAGACCGAAGAGCCGGTGAGGTCCTTCTTACCCGCCTCATACTCAGATGCTTCCTGCAGTTTCCAAAGCGACACTTCCCGCAGCGGGCGGCGTACGCCGGTATTCAGATTATACAGCCAAATCTGCTTTCCCACAAAGGAACTGTAGTCCCGCGGACCGCCGTCCCCCATCCAGTAATACAAATCGGCCTTCTTAACGTCTTCGGCGGGCGTATAGCCCAGGATATTCACGTGGATGGCCTCGGAGGGCGTATTCCAGATATCGAAGGTAATCTGGGCCGACGGTCTGTCGGAACCCGCCTCCGCCGGAATGGACACGGTATAGGTATATCCCTGTTTCATGGCCGATGGAAGCCGGAGGAAAATCCAGTGGTCCAGCTCGCTGGTGAGCGTATGGTCCGTATTCATGGGTTTGGATTTGCGGAATACCGCCACGGCCGGCTTTCCCTTGGCTCCGTAGGCCGGATCCTGCCGGGAAATGATGTTCCAGGCAGCCTTGACCGATGCCGGATTGAAACGGGGAAGAAAAGTCTTAAGTGTATCGTCCCCCTCCATAAAGGTATGCCCCAGGAAAGCGCTGGGGCCGGTTCCGTCGTCCCGGTAGCGGACTTCTCCGTCCCGGAAGTGAAGGACTAAATATTCCTGGTCAAGGCAGCGGATATCCAGGTATCGGGTAGCAGCGGCACTGAGGCTCAGCAGCAGGCCCATCAGACAGAGGAAGAAGGCAGAACATTTCATACGCAGTTCGTTTTATCGCTGAAAGATAGGCATTTATCGGCAATTTTCAAAACTTGTCCGTTCCCGGGAAATAGCGTATCTTTGCACTATGGATTATGTAGTCAACCCCGGCACCAACCCGCATTACAACATGGCCTTCGACGAAGCCCTGCTTTGTAGTCCTGCCTCAGAGAGTCCGGTATTCTGCCTTTGGCAAAACCAGCCTTCGGTTATCATCGGCCTTAACCAAAGTGCATATGCCGAGGTGAATCTCCCCTACCTGGAGGCCAACGGCATCGTTCTGGCGCGGCGGGTGACGGGTGGCGGTGCGGTATATCACGACTTGGGAAACCTCAACTACACCATCACCGGTGGAATCCGGGAAATGGACGAGGAAGCCTGCCTGCAGTTGGTTGTGGAGACGTTGCGCAGCTTAGGTGTACCGGCCGAAAAGACCGGTCGCAACGATATTCTGGTGGAAGGCCGCAAATGCTCCGGCTACGCCAAACGGATGGAAAAGGACAGAATCATGATTCATGGAACGCTGATGTTCGACGTGGATTTAGCTACACTCACGGAAGCCCTGGCGGTTCCCGGCAGTAAACTTTCCGCAGCGGGGATTGCCTCGGTGAGGAGCCGGGTGGCCAATCTGAAGGAATACCTGCCTCAGTTCGAATCCATTGACCAGTTCCAGGCTGCCCTGCAGGCTCATCTGAGCGGAAATGACAGTGAAATAGATCTTTCCCCGGAATGGTTATCGGCCGTTCAAGGCCTGGCCGATGAAAAGTTTTCCACCTGGGAGTGGAACTTCGGCCATTCCCCCGCCGCCGAATTCCAACTGCGCAGGAAATTCCCCTGCGGCACCGTAGAAGCTCGTTTTTCGCTCAAACACGGTTGTCTGGACGGGGTCTCCTTCGGCGGTGATTTTCTGGGCAATCTGCCAGCCTCGGAACTGGCGGAGCGCCTTCAGGACGTTCCCTTCCGTCCGGAAGAACTGGAGGCGGCCCTGCGGGATGCCAGCTCCTATTTCGACCGCCTGTCGACCCGGGAACTGGTCGGTTTTTTACTGGGCCGATAGCTTGCATTACGAGAAATTATTCGTTAAATTTGTAGGACCTAATGCATTTTTATTATGGCAAGAAAAGGTAGGATAATAGGATGGACCATTGCACTGGTTGTCCTGGCTCTTCTGGCAGGATTCTGCTATTTCAAGTTCTGGTGGGTATTCAGCGACGGCACCAAGACCGGAGAACTGAACTCCCTCACTTATACCGGTTACCTGTTCAAAACCTATGAGGGAGAGATCATTCTCACCGGTTACGGCAATAAAAACAGCTCCGGCACCGTCCAGTCCAAGAATTTCAAATTCTCCGTAGCCAACAAGGAAGTGGCCGAACAGCTTATCCAGATGACGGGACAGCGCGTTACCGTCCACTATAAAGAGTACAAAGGCGTACTCCCCTGGCGCGGCTACGAAAAGAGTATCGTAGATACCGTAGTAGAATCGGGGCCCGTTATAACGGAGCCTTATTCTAACCCCGAAGAGTTTTTCCTATAGAATATGCATAAACACCTGACAATCATTGCGGTAGCCCTTTTGGCCGCCAGTTCCATCTTTGCGCAGAACCGCATAATTGACACGCATCCCGCCCATGACGGAAAAGACCTTACCATGGAGGAGGCCATCTTCAGCGGCGTGGGCTATGCCCGCGCATCGGCCGGATGGATGAACAAGGACATCTATCTGGTCCAGACGCCGGACGGTGTTTTCCAAGGCAGAGCCGGTATTGCTTTCGAGCGCACTCCCTATACGCCTATCCGGCAGGAACGCTCTCCTTACCGCATGGGGAAGGCCGGTTACGGCATCCGTACGGAAGGGAATTCCATCTATGGTTTCAAGGACGGAAAAGAGTTCCCGCTGGCTGTTTCCGAAGACCGGAACATCGTTTACGGACAGATTGTGAGCCGCAATGAGTTCGGCATCAATGACGGATACTACTGGTCTCCGGAGGGAAATCTCCTGGCCTTCTATCGTAAGGACGAATCCAAGGTGACGGATTTCCCCCTGCTGGACATCCAGAACCGCACCGGAGAACTCCGGCTCATCAAGTATCCCATGAACGGGATGGATTCGGAAATCGTGAGTGTGGGCATCTATGATTTCAGAACGGAAAAAACTGTATATCTGCAAGTTACAGATTTCACCGAGGAACACTTCATTACCAATGTATGTTGGTCTCCGGACGAGAAATACGTCTATGCCCAGATACTGGACCGCAGCCAGCACCACTGCCGGCTAAACCAGTACCGTGCCAGCGACGGTTCTTTCGTCCGCACCCTCCTCACGGAGGATAACGACGCCTGGGTGGAGCCGCAGGACCCGCTTTACTTCCTCAAGGGTCGCACAGACCTCTTTCTATATCGAACCGACAACCGCGACGGCTACAAGAACCTCTACCTGGTGGACACGCTGGGCCAAATCCGCCGCCTCACGGCCGTGAATGCCGATGTGGAGTATTTGGGAAACAACGGGGCCGATGTGTTTTATACATCCGCAGAGGTTTCTCCCGTGGAGAACCATCTGTTCAAGATTTCGGTCACGCTACCCCAGAAGGGCGGCGTCAAAAAAGCCAAATTCGAAAAGACCGTGAAGCTCACCCGGGGTCGGGGTTGGCATTCCGTGAGCCTGAACGAGGATTTTACCTGGTTCACGGACTCGTACAGCAACTTGAATACGCCGCTGGAGATTACGGTATGCAGCACAGACGGAAAGCAGAGTTTCCCCGTAGTTAGTCTGCCGGACCCGTTATCGGCCTATGCCTCCTGCCAGGTGGAACTGGGCACTGTTCCCAGCGCCGACGGCCTTTATGAGAACTACTATCGGCTCATCTATCCCAAGGATTTCGATCCGGCCAAGAAGTATCCGGTGATTCTCTATGTCTATGGCGGCCCGCACACCCAGCTGGTGCAAGATTCCTGGCTAGCCTCCATCCGGATGTGGGAGATGCTCATGGCCCAGAAAGGCTATCTGGTTTATATCCAGGACAATAGAGGAACGCCCAACCGAGGGGCGGCCTTCGAAAAGGCCATTAACCGCCGCTGCGGCCAGGAAGAGATGAAGGACCAGATGGTGGGTATTCACCGCCTGATGGAACTCCCCTATGTGGATTCGGCTCGCATCGGCGTACATGGCTGGAGCTACGGCGGCTTCATGACCATTTCCCTCATGACCACCTATCCGGAAGTGTTCAAGGTGGGCGTGGCCGGCGGTCCGGTGATTGACTGGAAATGGTACGAAATCATGTACGGAGAGCGCTATATGGACAATCCGGAAACCAATCCGGAAGGTTTCAAGGAGACTTCGCTTATTGAGCATGCCGGAAACCTGAAAGGCAAGCTCCTGATCTGCCAGGGCGCCGTGGACAACACCGTGGTGTGGGAACACAGCCTCAGTTTCATTCAGGAATGCATAGATAAGGAAATTCCGGTGGATTACTTCCCCTACCCCATTGCAGAGCATAATGTGCGGGGCCGCAACCGCATCCACCTGATGGACAAAGTCACCCAATACTTTGAAGATTACCTCTGATGCATCCCAAGTTCATCCTGTTCTCCACTCCCGACAAACCCCTTGTCGGGACCTTCGTTTACGGGATGGTCTTCCAGCATAAGGAACTGATAAAAGGCTATGGAAAGGTGCACGGAGGCGGCTGGTACCGCAAGGATGACGAGCACAAGACCATTACCCTGTACGGCAGTTCCGGGGATTATGGAGCGCCCGACCTGGCTTTCCTGAACCGGATTCCGGCCGAGCTCCGGGACTACAAGTTCATTTATACCCCCGTCCAGGGTCTCCCCGGCAACGAATTGCCGTTGGACGATGTTGAATGGATTTAAAACACTAATAACCATGAAACGCAGAACCTTCATCAAACTGGCTGCCATTACCCCTGTGGCTGCAGCCGCTCTCAGTCCCCTGGACCTTGCCAAAGGCCAGATTCCTCCCGGAGGACGCCCTCCGCGCGGCGGATTCCCTCCCAGGGACGCAGGCCCCACGGAATATGTGCCCACCGGCCCCGGCATCCAAGTAAGGTTCCTCGGAACCGGCGGTGCCGACTGGCGGGGACCGGCGGAGAATGGCGAGTTGCGCCGGCACGCCAGCATCCTGGCCGATGGAAAGGTCCTGTTCGACTATACCGCCACATCGGCCGATATGATTCCGGAAGGCATTCATCCTCAGGTCATTTTCTACACCCACTCCCACAACGACCACTACGAGCCCAAACCTGCCCTGGAACTGGGCATCCGGCGCGTGTATCTGAACGAAACCTGGCTGGAGCGGGCAACAAAAGAGTTCCAGCGGGCCTCCGAAGAGACCGGGAAACCGATGCCGGAAATTATTCCCCTCAAACTGGGACAGACCGTGGAACAGGACGGCCTTAAGGTGACTCCCCTTCCGGCGAACCATGCCTCCAACCACGTGGACGAAGAGACCGTTATCTACTTGATTGAGAAGGATTCCACCCGGCTGCTCTATGCAACGGATACCGGCGGACTCACCGCCAGGGCCACCGGTTATGCCGGTATCGGCCAGTTCTCCTTTGAACGGAAGTTCCTCACTGGCATCATCATGGAAGCCACCATGGGTGTGGGCTATAAGGAAGACCAGCGCATCTTCTCCCACTCCAGTGTGGCCCAGGTTGCCAGCACGGTAAAAGTGCTGTCAGAAAGCAGGAAATACCTCCCGGTGGAAGGCCAGAAAGTGTACATTACCCACCTCTCTAAAACAGCCCATACTGGCACCCAGGAAGAGATTGAACGTAGCCTGCCGGAACCGCTGAGCTGCGCCTACGACGGCTTGGAAGTGCTGTTCAGGTAAATTACATCCAGGTGGAACGGTCGTCCATGGGATAACGGACTCCCCAATCGGCCCGGAGCCCGTCCATCAGTTGCATGATATAAAGGGTTTCTTCCAGGGGCATCTGGGGTGGCTCCAGCAGCCCTTGGAGCATGGCGTCCCGGCAAGCGATGAATTGATATTCATAGCCCGTAATCTGCTTGGGAACAGCTATTTCCTCTACGAAAACCCGGTCGTGCCCATTCACGGTGATGCGCTGCGGGTTGTTCACGTTGTCGATAATCAGGTTGCCGTCGGTGCCGGCAATTACGCCGATATTGTCCCCCACACAGTTGGCGGCCGATTGCAGGTTGGCCAGTATACCGCCGCCCAGCACCAGGGAGATGGCGTTGCTCAAGTCTATACCGGTATGGGATTTCACGCACTGCGACTGAATGGAGAGGATGGGTTCGTCGCAGAACATCCGAACGAAATTGAGTGTGTAAACGCCCAGATCCAACAGCGCTCCACCGCAGAGGTCCGGTCGCCAGATACGCTCCTTATTACCCATGCTGTAACCTAACGTAGCGGTAATCAGGTTCACCCGGCCGATTCGCCCTTCCTCAATCAGATCCCGCACCATTTTCACCACCGGCTGATAGCGGGTCCAGATAGCCTCGGCCAGGAATACCTTCTTTTCACGGGCCAGGTCCACGATGGCCTTGGACTGAGCATAATTGGCCATAAACGCCTTTTCCACCAGGCAGGCCCGGCCTTTCTCCAGGGCCTCCTTAGTAACAGCATAGTGATGAGAATGCGGCGTTGCAACATACACCAGGTCCACCTGATCATCGTCCAGCAGTTCCGAGTAACTGCCATAGGCTTTTTCCACGCCCCATTGCTCTGCGAATGCTTTTGCCTTGTCCAAAGAGCGCGAAGCGATGGCGTAACACTGAAACCCTTCCAGGCCATTCAGGGTAATGGCCGCCTTTTCGGCAATCCATCCGGCCCCCACTATCCCTACCTTAAAAACTCCGTTCATAAGAAAATGTTTTGATTATCAGGCACTAAGATAATCGTTTTCCTCAATTATCGCAAATAAACCTACATTATTTGAAAGAGCTTTTGCTTTTGTGAAAGGATTTGACTACATTCACATGCCAGAAAATTACACCATGAAAACAAGCATCAAACTTTTAACAATGATCGGCCTTTCCACCCTTGTGATGGCCTGTGCGCCCAAGGAACCGGTAAAATATCTTGCCCTCTCCTTTGATGACGGGCCCAACCTTACCACCGAGTCCAAGATGCTCGACGTCTTGGCAAAGCACAAAGTACCCGCCACGTTTTTCGTAATCGGCAATAATATCACTGAGGAGACCGCCGAAAACATGAAACGGGCCGTAAAGCAGGGTTGCGAGATTGGCAATCACTCCCTCACCCATTCCATGATGTCCCTTATGGACGAGCAGCAGGTCAAAGACGAGATAGCTGCCACTTCCAGCCTCATCGAGAAGATTATCGGCAAGCGTCCGGAGTTTTTCCGTCCGCCTTACATCAATGTAAAGCCCGAAATGTACGACTGGATTGACCTTACCTTCATTTGCGGCAAGGGCTGCCAGGACTGGGAGGCCGAAGTGGGCAAGGAGGCCCGCCGTCAGGGCATTCTTGACAGCGCAGAGCCCGGAGCCATCTACCTCCTGCACGACTTTGAGGGTAACGAAGCCACCGTGGAAGCCCTGGATGAGGCCATCCCGGTGCTGAAAGAGCAAGGTTACGTATTCGTAACCGTTTCGAAACTGTTCAAAAAAATGAAGTGTACCCCCGACGGCCACACCATGTACATTGTGGTACCGGACGGAAGATAAACGGCAACTAAGGTATTGAAAAAGAGACGCTTACAAATCTGTAAACGTCTCATTTCCAATTTGTGAGGACACGCAGATTTGAACTGCGGACCTCTTGCCTGTCAAGCAAGCGCTCTAAACCAACTGAGCTATGCCCTCAAATGGAATGCAAAGATAGGTGAAATTATCCTATTCTGCAAATCTTTTTTCATCAGCATGCCGTTCACCGAAAATTGCTACATTTGCAAAACGAAAAAGAGTGAATCCTATGCGCAGATCTGTATTCATCCTTGTCATCTTTTGCGCCTGCGCCTTATCGGCCCGGGCACAGGAAACCTATTTCTCCATTGACGAGATGCCGGACCTGGTGCAATGCCTGCCGGCACCGCCGGATACCACCAGCATCGACTTTGCACACGACGTGATGCGCTACATGTGGGGGAAAACCATGCGGCAAGATGCCGAAAGGGCCGTTATAGCCGAACGAGACGCCATCTGGGACCTGGATACCCTGGCGGCTATTTTCAGCGAACCTTTCGGCCTGGAGATTTCCAAGGAAGAGACACCGGAAATCTATAAAGCCTTTGTCAACGGTATTGCCACCATTGAACTTATCCGAATCCGTCCCAAGGCGCATTTCATGCGGAAAAGGCCGTTTGACCGCTTCAATGAACACATGTACACCACCTGGGAAGAGGAGTCTCTCCGGGGCGAAGGATCCTATCCCTCCGGTCATACCATCCGCGGCTGGGCAGCTGCGCTCATATTGGCCGAGATTAATCCGGCAGTAGCCAATGAACTCTTCAGAAGGGGCTGGGATTATGGCGAAAGCCGAGTAATCGTGGGTGCCCACTGGCAGAGCGATGTGGATGCCAGCCGCCCTGCCGCCAGCATCGGCTATTCCCTCCTGCAAACCGCCCCGGCCTACCGTGAACAGATGGCCAGGGCAAAGGAAGAATTCGTTCGGATCATCTATGGAAAGGTTCCAGCCAAGAAGCGTCAGAAAGCCGTAGTGCTAATCGAAAGATAGACGGCATGTTTTTATCATAACCATCTCCTTTGCCGATAAGAGGACGACACACATGTCGTCGAATGGAAATTCCTCATTATTAATTGTTTATACAAATCCGCCTGGAAAAAATTTCCAGGCGGATTATCGTAATAGGCCGATAATCAACCGTTTCCATTCGACGGCCGTGTGTCTGTGAACAAAAGGAACACTTTTTGAATTTCGGGAGGCAATCTGTATCTTTGTGGCGATGAAGACGATGAAAACCTTACTGGCAGCCATGCTGCTGCTATTGCCGCTGTGCCTGGACGCCCAGACACGGGCGGAAACCCGGCTGTACGGGAATACCATGAAGAAGCCCACCGTGAAAGCGGCGGACAAGTTCCTGAAAAAGTATCCCAATTCCGTTTATGCCCCCAAAGTGCTGCAGATGAAGGATTCGCTGCTGTACATCGAGTACGTGGAGGCCAACATCAGTCAGATTCCCAAGGAAAGCGCACGGAGCGTGATGGGAGAGGCGCTGGATGCCGTGGGCTGGAAAAAGGACAAGAAAGACCATGTACTGGCGCTGGATAAGGACCTGTCACTCAAGGTATTGTCTCCGGACGGAACGCTACAGGAAGTGAGGAACCTTCAGGTCTATACGCTGGAAGAGACGCCCGATTCGCTAATCCTGATGGCACCCCTGGAAGTCATCAAACCGCTCAGCGCCCGGCGCAATTACGTGCACTTCGCCTACCGGAACGGGGACAAGGAATATGTGGAGGCGCTGTACCTGCCGGACGAGGATCTCCTGTACCAGGCCCTGTTTTACGGGAAACCCCTGGAGCCCGGAACCTTCAAGATAGAAGGGCAGAGTCCGGAGATGATGGAAGGGACCCTGTCATCGGCCGAAATGGCCTGGCTGGTGGAAAAGCTCAAGGAAAATCCCGCCCTTGTACCCATCTCCAAGGCCGATTTGCTCACGGACGAATCCATCCGCTGGTGGCTGGAAAAGAACCCCAAGGCGGAAACCACCGCCACCCAGCTGGCATTCGGCCGCCTGGATCCGGAATCCTCCATCGCAGAAGCCTGCAAGCAGGCCAGGAAAGAAAGAGGAAAGACCTGCAGCGTGGCCCAGGTGGACATCCGGGGCTACACCGTCTTATGCGAAGTGGAACGCAGTACCGGGGAATGCACCCTGATCTGGTGCGAACCCATCTGCAAGGACAAGCGGACGGACAAATACATCCGCTCCTTCTATTTCGAAAACGACGGCACCACCCTGGATGTCGTCTATTACAAGGGAAAAACCACTTTCAAGCATAAGATATCCCTGCCTTCCCGGAAACTGGGACGCTTCAAATAGGCCTATTTCTCCAGCTTGGACTTGGCGTAGTCCAGGGTGAGTTTGAAGACCTTCTTTTTGGAGGAAGGGGCGTCGAACATGGCGTCGGCCATTACGCGCTCGCAGATGGAGCGGAGGCCGCGGGCGCCCAACTTGTTCTGGATGGAGGTGTCCACGATGAGGTCCAGGACCTCCGGGGCAATCTCCAGTTTCATGCCGTCCATCTCGAAAAGCTTCTCGTACTGCCGTACAATGGCGTTTTTGGGTTCTACCAGGATGCGGCGCAGGGATTCCCGGTCCAGCTGGTCCAGATAGGTGATGACCGGTAAGCGACCCACGATTTCAGGAATCAAACCATAGGAACGAAGGTCCATTGCATCCACGTATTCCAGCAGATTGTCGGGATTGATGCGCTGCTTTTCTTCGGCTCCGAAGCCGATGATACGGGTGTTCTTCCGTTGGGCGATATGCCGCTCGATACCCTCGAAGGCACCCCCACAGATGAACAGGATGTTCTGCGTATTCACGTGGATGAATTCCTGCTCCGGATGCTTGCGGCCACCCTTGGGCGGAACATTCACAATGGCACCTTCCAACAATTTAAGCATGGCCTGCTGAACGCCTTCTCCAGAGACATCACGGGTGATGGACGGATTGTCGGACTTGCGGGCAATCTTGTCAATCTCGTCGATGAAGACTATTCCCCGCTCGGCCTTGGCCAGGTCAAAATCGGCCTCCTGGAGCAGTCGGGTAAGGATACTCTCCACATCTTCCCCCACATAGCCGGCCTCCGTGAGTACCGTGGCATCCACGATGGTGAACGGAACATCCAGCATCTTGGCGATGGTGCGGGCCAGTAGCGTCTTACCCGTTCCAGTGGGCCCTACCAGCAGGATATTGCTCTTTTCCAGCTCCACCCCGTCGTCGGGCTTTTCCACCAGATTGTGGCTGATGCGCTTGTAATGGTTGTACACCGCCACCGCCAGCACCTTCTTGGCGCGGTCCTGGCCGATCACATACTGGTCCAGGTAATCCTTGATCTCCTGCGGTTTGGGCGCCTTGCCCATAGCGGGAGCAGCCTTAGCCGATTTGCCGCCCTTGTGCTCAATCTCGTCCACATACTGGGCAGCGAGCCGGGCACAGTCGCTGCAGATGTAGCCATCTACGCCTTGCAGCATAAAAGGCACTTCCGCATCCGTACGGCCGCACAGGATGCAATGGCTGCCATGTGAAGATTTCCTGGCCATTACTTGCTCTTCTTGCGGAGGATTTCGTCCACCATGCCGTAGGCCTTGGCTTCTTCGGCCGTCATCCAATAGTCCCGCTCGCCATCCTCGGCCACCTTCTTGTAAGGCTTTCCGGTGTGTTGGGAGATGATATTGAAGAGTTCCGTACGTGTTTTCTCAATCTCCTTGGCGGCGATGAGGATTTCAGTGGCCTGGCCCTGGGCACCACCCAGTGGCTGATGGATGAGCACCCGGGAATGCGGCAGGGCGGAACGTTTGCCCTTTTCGCCGGCGCAGAGCAGCACGGCCCCCATGGAGGCGGCCATGCCCGTGCACACGGTAGCCACATCCGGCTGCACCAGCTGCATGGTGTCGTAAATGCCCAGTCCGGAGGTCACCTGACCACCGGGGGTATTCAGGTACATGGTGATGTCGGCCTGCGGATCGGCCGATGCCAGGAACAGCAGCTGGGCCTGAATGATGTTGGCCACGTCATCGTCGATGGGCACGCCCAGGAAGATGATGCGGTCCATCATCAGGCGGCTGAACACGTCCATCTGCGCCACATTCAGCTTCCGCTCCTCCGTAATGGTGGGATTGATATACCCGTCATACACGGAAGTGTAGCGGTTCAGGGTCATGGAGCTAATCCCCCGCCCCTTTACGGCAAATTTCTCAAAATCAGTCATAGATATATATCCCTGAAGTTTATTTCAATTCACGGAATTTTTCCTGGGAGATTTTCTTGGTCTGGAGAGTGACCTCCTCACGTACCTTGGCGATAGTGATGTTGTCTTCGCACTGCTCCTCCAGACGGCGATACTGATTCTGGTCCTGCAGCATGTTCTGGGCCGATGAACGGATCAGGTCCTGGGGAACGCCGGCCATGCCGTACATGGCGTACTGATAGGCCACATAATTCTCGGCTGCGGCCTGGATATCGGCCTGGGAT
>Ga0265298_10006391_pt1 | contig 14559 bp, 15 predicted proteins | sample AusTroGonzalo_MG_3_FD_193486 | JGI IMG/M metagenome (GOLD analysis project Ga0265298, IMG submission 193486) | Bovine rumen microbial communities from tropical cattle in Woodstock, Queensland, Australia - Gonzalo_01 | ecosystem: Host-associated > Mammals > Digestive system > Stomach > Rumen ... | reverse complement strand
GGACGTAGTCGTGTATGCCGGAGCGCAAGACGCCGACGAGATGCCCGTCTTCGATCTCGACGGTCATTTTCCCCTTGCCGTACGGCAGATCAAATCTTTTCATTTTGTCGCACCATCCTTTTCTGTCCGTAGATTATACCAAAAATCCCGGAATTTTTCACCCTCCGTGACGGCAGCGTCCGGACGGGGCGAGGGGACACGCCAGACGTGCGAAGAGTTCTTCCGGGGTCTTTCCGGAGACGAGCGACCGCGCGGCGCCGGCGGACGTGAAGCCGGCGTCCCGCGTGTGCGAGATGAAGTCGAGAAGCCCGTCGTAGTAGCCGTTCACGTTCAGTACGCCGACCGGCTTGCCGTGCACGCCGGCGTGCCGCAGGGCCAGCGCGTCGAACAGCTCGTCGAGCGTTCCGAGTCCGCCAGGCAGCGCGACAAGAGCGTCGGCGCGCCGTATCATCTCCTTCTTGCGTTCCGCGAAAGACTGCGCGACCGCGAGTTCCGCGAGCCCCCGGTGCGCGATCGACATCGGCAGGTTCGCAACGAACACGCCGACCACCCTGCCGCCGGCGGCAAGGGCCGCATCCGCCAGCGTCTTCATCGTGCCGACGTTCGATCCGCCGAACACGAGCGTCATTCCGCGTTCCGCGATGAACCTGCCGAGCCCGGCCGCGGCATCTTCGAAAGAGGCGTCCGCCGACTTTCTCGATCCGCAGTACACCGCGACGCTCTTTATCTTCTCGATGGGTTTGTCCATGTGTCCGTCCTTGTCTCCGCAAAGGCGAATGCGCGATTTTCACTCGGACGGCGCGCGGCCGTCGAGACCGTGGCCGAAGAGGGCGAAGTCGCCCTTCAGAGGATCGTCCGGGAAGACTTCCGCCAGCGCGGCGGTGAGGCGGCGGGCGGCGGACATCGACGACTGGCGGCCGGTGGCGAGGCCGAGGCGCGCCGCCTCGTGCAGCACGTGGGTGTCGAGCGGGATTATGAGCGTGCGGCGGTCGATGAACCCGGCCCAGAGCCCGAGATCCACGGGCGAGCCTGTGCGCACCATCCACCGCAGGAACATGCAGATGCGCTTGCAAGCCGACTTCGCGTCCGCCGGCACGAGGCATCCGCATCCGGAGCCGGCGAAGGCCGCGCATATCGCCTTTACCGCGCCGAGCCCCGTTCCGTCGCCGTTGGCCTTCACGCATCCGCCGAGCGTTCCGTGCTCGAGCATGATGCGCCTGTACGCCTCGAGAAACGCCTTCACGTTCGCGCATGTCGCGAACCTGTAGAAGCAGCGGTCCGGGCCGGACGGCGCGTCGCGGCGGAACGCGCCGGTGCGTATCCAGGAATCGAGGTCGCCGCCCGCCAGACCGTAGAGACGCGCGATCTTCGGCACGAACTGCGAAATGGAGCCGAAACTCAGCGTCGATGCGACGAACGCCGCCGCTTCGCGTCCGGCGTCGCCACCCTTGCAGTCGCTGCGGTGCATGAATCTGGAGGGATCGCGGCTGACGAAATCAGCCGTCTCGTATTCGGCCGCGTAGCGCCGCAGAAGCTCCGCCGTTTCCTTTTTCATGTCGCAGCGGGGGTTTGCGTCACGAAAGCGCGCCTGCGGCGTCGGCCGCCGCGACGAGCTCGTCCGCGTCGGTGAGGCCGTCGATGGATCGCACGAGCTTGCCGTCCCTGAATATCCTGAGCGCCGGTATCGACATTATGCCGAACCTCTGCGCGAGCGCGGGATTGGCGTCGACGTCCACCTTCGCGATGCGGAGTCCCGGACGCGCCTTCGCGACCTCGTTCTCGATGACGGCGCCCTGCATCCTGCACGGACCGCACCACTGCGCCCAGAAGTCGACGAGCGTAACGCCCCGCGCGACAGTTTCGTCGAAATCCGCCTCTCCGATGTCGTGGATCACTTACTTGCCTCGCTTTCCTTTCATCCAGACGTTCATGCCGACCTCGATGTGCCTCTGGTCGAGGATATTCCCCGGGATCACCCGTCCGCGGAGCGTGTAGTACGTGTCGGGGGAGTTCCACTTCACGCCTGCGATCTTCGCGGGCAGGTTCCTGCGCGTCACCGAGCCGACGGATACGAACCCCTGACGCTTCAGTTCGGCGATGGTCTGCGGCGCGCGCTTGAAAGGCTTCGCCTTCTTCGCCGGCGCGGCGGGCTTCGCGGACGCCGCGACCGCCTTGCGCGCCGGTTCCGACGGGGCCTTCGGCGCGGCCGGCATCAGCTGGAAGGCCGACTTCTCCTGCGGCGCAGGCCTGTAGTACGCCACCATCGTGTCGACGTTGCCGTAGAGCACCTTGTTCAGGTAGTCGTCGCCGACCGCGAGACGCTTCGCGCGGACGTCAGGATCGAACGCGGCCCGGCGCTTGAGGCCCAGGACCGCCCTCACGCTCGGCATGGCGAAGAGCATACCGCAGCGCTTGCGCCCGCGGTGGTTGCGCTTCTGCCACTTGTTGGCCCTGCCGTACGCGACCATGCTGTGGGTGACGACGCGCTCGTCCGGTATGAGATATATGCGCTGGAGCTCCTTCACGAGTTCGCGGACGGCGTTGAGCTGGCACAGCGGCATCGCCTTGTCGTGGTAGCCTACGCATTCGATGCCGACCGAGAAGTTGTCCACCTCTTCGCGTCCGTCCCACATCGAGCAGCCGGAATGGAACGCGACGCGGTGGCGGTCGACGATGCCGTGGATCGTGCCGTCCTCGGTGACGCAGTAGTGGGCCTCGCCGCGCTCCGAAAGATGCCTCAGCGCGCTTCTCGCCGGGGCTTCGGTCGTGTGCAGCACGATGAACTCGGTGGTCTTCCTTTCGGGACGGTCCGGGTTCTTCGGGCTGCGGTAGTTCTTCGCTATGTCGAGCGCGGGGGACGACGCGGCGAAGAGCGCGACGGCGGCGGCTATGGCGAGGCGCGCTGTCATCGTCAGACGTTGAGCGCGGTCTTCGACCAGGGCTCCTTGCCGGCGAGAAGCGACGGCGTCGTCATTTCCTGCGGGACGGGCAGCCCCATCATCTGCAGCGCGGTCGGCGCGATCGCCGAGAGCTTCGCGAGCGGCGTGAGCCTCACGCCCGCCGCGTCGTTCGCGACGTAGAAGCAGTCAACGAGGTTCAGGGTGTGCGACGTCTTCGTGAGGCCCGACTTGTAGTCCACCATCTGCTCGGCGTTGCCGTGGTCCGCGAATATGAGGACGTGCGCGTCGAGCTCGAGGAGCCGCGGCAGTATCCTGCCGATGCACTCGTCCGTCACCTCGACGGCCTTCGTGGCGGCGGCTTGGTCGCCCGTGTGGCCGACCATGTCGCAGTTCGCGTAGTTGACGACGATGAAGCCGTAGGGGTTGTTCTCGAGGCGGCGCAGCAGCTCGTCGGTCACGTTGTACGCGTCCATCTCCGGATGAGAGGCGAACGTCGCCGGGTCGAAGCGCGACTTGACCTCAACCTGATCCTCGCCCTCGCTGGGCGTCGTGGACTTTCCGTTGAAGAAGCTCGTGACGTGGCGGAACTTCTGGGTCTCGGCGATGCGGAGCTGGCGGATCCCCGCCTTGGAGACGACCTCGCCGAGGAGGTTGTCCATTCCGCCGCCCGCGCCCATCGCGCCGAGGAGATAGTCCTGGAACTCGTCCCAGTAGCGCGTGAAGCCGAGGAACGCCGCCTTCGGCCTCGCGCAGCGCTCGCCGGGGTAGTCGTCGCAGACGAACGCCTGGGTGAGCTGTATCGCGCGGTCCTGGCGGTAGTTGGTGTGCATGACGACGTCGCCGTCCTTCACGCCCTCGTAGCCGCCGATCACGTAGCAGGGGATGTACTCGTCGGTCATCGGGGCGCCGTCGGGCGTGAGCCCGTTCTCGTATTCGGCCTTGACCGCGTCCTCCACCGTCGCCGCACGCTTGCCCTTGCAGCCGACGATGCAGTCGTACGCCTCGCTCGTGAGCTTCCAGTTCTTCACGCGGTCCATGCCGTAGTACCGGCCCATGGCCGTTCCTACGGTGGCGTTGCCGACGGACGCGAGCTCCTGCTTCAGCCTGGCGACGTATTCGAGCGTCGAGCGCGGCGGCGTATCGCGTCCGTCGAGGAACGGATGCACCACGATGCGGCCTTCAGGGAACTCGGCGCGCGCGCGGCGCATCAGTTTGAAGAGGTGCTCCTGGTGGGCGTGCACGCCCTCGTCCTGGAGGAGCCCGAAGAAGTGGAACTGCGAGCGGTTCGCCTTCCACTGCTCTATGAGAGCCTTCCACTTCGGGTTTTCGAAGAGTTCGCCGGAAGACAACCCGTCGTCTATGCGCTTGAGTTCCTGCACGACGATGCGGCCCGCACCCATGTTCAGGTGGCCTACCTCGGAGCTGCCCTGGTAGCCGTCGGGCAGGCCGACCGCCTCGCCGCAGCAGTCGAGAAGGCAGTGCGGATATCTCGCCCTGATCATGTCTGTCACGGGGGTCTTCGCCCCGAACACGGAATTGCCGTCGCGGCGGGGGTTCACGCCCCAGCCGTCGCGTATCACAAGCGCTACTGGTCTCATCTGTCTGTCTAGCCTTTCCCGGCCTCCAGGCCGTGTCCGCATATTATACCAAATCCCGGCTTTCAGCGTCAATTGGAACGCTAAAGCGCTCCGGGGCTCGCGCATTTGGATTTTCGCGCGTAAACTTCGCGCGGTCCAATTGCGTAAGCCCCGGAGCGCCTTGCCGGACGCGCCGAACCGGCGGACGCCCGGTTCGCGTCAGCCTTCGACGATCGTGACGACTTTGCCGTCCTTGATGAACTTCACCTTGCCGTCCTTGAGGGCGAAAAGCGTGAAGTCGCGGCCCTGGCCGACGTTCTTGCCGGGGTGGATCTTCGTGCCGCGCTGGCGGACGATGATCGAGCCTGCGGTGAGCTTCTGGCCGTCGTAGGCCTTTACGCCGAGGTACTTCGGATTGGAATCGCGGCCGTTGCGCGCAGATGCGGAAGTTGCCATTTTGTCCTCTCCTTTCCCTTATGCGATTGCCTTTACCGTCGCCACGGTGAGCGACTGGCGGTGGCCGACGAGGCGGCGGCTGCCTTTGCGGCGCTTCGCCTTGAAGTTGACGACCTTCTTGCCGCGCTTGTGCCCGTCGACGACGAGCGTCACCGACGCGCCTTCGACGTACGGCGCGCCCACGCGGAGCGTCGTGCCGTCGCTGATCGCGCACACCGTGTTCAGCACGGTCTCCTGACCCGCTTCGACCTCGATCTTTTCAATCTCGATCTTGTCGCCGGCGCGCACGAGGGTCTGCTTGCCGCCGGTCTCCAGTATTGCGTATGCTTCCATTTTTTGCCTTTCTTCCGCCTTCCTTGTGCAGGGTTCTCCCCTCCACGAAAGACTGGATTCTGCGTAGTATACCTAAATCTCCCCATTCTGTCAACCCCCCGGCGCAAAATACAATGGACGCGAGAGGCGTGATTTGGTATAATATTGCAGACATGAGAAAATCGACTGCAGAACGCGACACCCGCGAAACGAAAATATCCGTATCAGTGGACCTCGACGGCTCCGGAACCGCCGACATAGACACGGGCATAGGCTTCTTCGACCACATGCTCGAACTTTTCGCCAGGCACGCGCTCGTGGACCTGCGCGTCAAGGCCGCAGGCGACCTGAAGGTGGACTACCACCACACGGTCGAGGATACCGGCCTCGTGCTCGGCAAGGCCCTGAACGAAGCCCTCGGCGACCGCGTCGGCATCGTCAGGTACGGCTTCGCGTCGCTGCCTATGGACGAAGCCCTGTGCGAGACCTCCATCGACCTCGGGGGGCGTCCGTTCGTCTCCATTTCGACGCCCATGAAGCACGCGTTCGTGCGCGACTTCGAGGTCAAGCTCATCGAAGAGTTCTTCAGGGCGCTGAGCGTCGAGGGACGCATGAACATCCACATGAGGCAGATCAGCGGCGACGAGGCGCACCACGTGTGCGAAGCGTTCTTCAAGGGCTTCGCGCGGGCGTTCCGCGCCGCCAAGGCGATCGATCCGAATGAAAGAGGCGTCCCGTCCTCGAAGGGGGTGCTGTGACAATCCTGCCCGCCATAGACCTGAAGGACGGCAAGTGCGTAAGGTTGCGCCAAGGGCGCGCCGACGACGTGACCGTGTACGGCGACGACCCGGCGGCGCAGGCGCGCGACTGGGCCGCGCAGGGCGGACGCGAACTCCACGTGGTCGATCTCGACGGCGCCTTCGACGGCGTCCCGAAGCACCTCGACGCCATCCGCGCCGTCATCGCGGCGTTTCCTGGGCCTGTCGAAGTCGGCGGCGGACTGCGCACGCTCGACGCCTTGCGCGCGGTCCTCGAAGCCGGCGCGGCGCGCGCCATAATCGGCTCGGCCGCCCTTGACGACCCCGAATTCCTTTCCGCCGCGCTGGAACTCTACGGCGAACGCATCGCCGTCGGCATCGACGCGCGCAACGGCTTCGTGCAGACGAAAGGCTGGGTCAACACGACGGACGTGAAGGCGACCGACCTCGCGACCGCCGTCGCCCGCGCGGGGGCGAAGCGGATCATCTACACCGACACCGCCACGGACGGAATGCTGGGCGGGCCGAACCTCACCCAGATGGCCGCGATCTGCGACGCCGCGCCGGAATGCCGCGTGACGGCGTCCGGCGGCGTCTCGTCGCCCTACGACATCGCCAACCTCAAGGCGCTCGAACGCGAAAACCTCGATTCCGCGATCGTGGGCAAGGCCCTCTACGACGGACGCACGACGCTGAAGGAACTTTCCGTGGCCGCAATCTGACCGGCCCGGGGAACGCGCGTGCGGGACGTCAGGCGAAATGCCGGTACAGTCCGGCTGCGAACACGATCAGCACGAGCACCGGCATGACGACGGCGTAATGGGTCTTCATCCATTGCGGCATCGCCGCGCCGGCCCCTTCCGACACAGACTCGCGGAACTTCTCCCAACCCCAGCCGAACGTGCCGTTCGACACGAAAAATCCCTGCGCGAGCGCGCCGGCCGGCAGCCATATCTGGCTGACCGCGAAATCCTCCCACTCGAGCACGCCCTCGAAGAGGACGCACGGCATGGAGAATGCCGCGACCGCAGCGCCCACAAGCAGCGCCGCGGCGGAGCGGCGCATCCCGGTAGAGTCCGAAAGCCCCGCGATCATGCACTCGAACACCGCTATGACCGTGGTAAGCGCCGCAAACGACAGGAACAGAAAGAAGGCGAACCCCCACGCCGTTCCCCCGGGCATTTTCGCGAATACGCGCGGCAACGCGACAAAGACGAGCCCGGGGCCCGATTCGTACGGTATGCCGTACGTCGCGCACGCCGGGAAGACCACAAATCCGGCGAGAATCGCGACGACGGTGTCTATGAGGATTATCAGCGCCGTTTCCTTGACGAGGGAATGGTCGCGTCCGACATAGCTGCCGCAGATGGTCATCGACCCTATTCCGAGCGAAAGCGTGAAGAACGCCTGGCCCATCGCGTCGAAAACCGCGCTCCACGGATGCTCCATGAATTTGGCCCAGTCCGGCTTGAGGTAGAACGAAAGGCCCTCCGCCGCGCCCGGGAGCAGCACGGCCCTCGCCGCCAGCGCGCCCAGCAGCGCAAGCAGCGACAGCATCATGCATTTCGTGACGCGCTCCACCCCGTTCACCACTCCGGCGAGACACACGGCAGTCGCGACGGCGACCGCCGCGAGCATGAAAGGCGCGGACCGCGTCCAATCGCCGGCGAGCGCGGCAAAGGCGGCGCCCGGATCTGCGGGCGGTCTCGAGAGCGCGTAGTCGCCGGCGTATTTCACGAGCCACCCGGCGACATCCGTGTAATAGATCATCAGCACGAGGCACCCGGCGGCGAGCGCCGTGCCCAGACGGCGCCAGAACGCCGAAAAGCGCGGCGGCGCGAGCGCTCCGAGAGCGGTGGGCAAACTCCTGTTCGCGCCACGCCCGATGCCGAGCTCCGCCGCGAGCAGCGGAAACCCCAAAATCGCCAGAAACGCCAGATAGACCACGACAAAAGCGGCTCCCCCGTTCCGCCCCGCGACGTACGGGAAGCGCCACACGTTCCCCAGCCCGACGGCGGAACCCGCCGCAAGCATCAGAAACCCGAGCCTGCTCTTCAGTTTCTCCCTCATGGCTTCTCCGCCGCGTCTCGGGACCGCGGCCTGTCCGCCCCCTTTACCGGCGGCGAGGAGAGGACGATCCAGCGGCCGGTCTTCGGATGGCGGAACTTCAGCTCCGACGAGTGCAGGAACATCCGTGGCGCCTTGCGTCCGCCGTACTTCACGTCGCCGACCACGGGATGCCCCGCGTCTGCGAAATGGACGCGTATCTGGTTCTTGCGGCCGGTCTCGAGCTTCGCCTCCACGACAGTGCGGTCTGCGCCGCGAGAAACGACCCGCCACCTCGTGCGCGCGAACTTCGCGCCAGGGGGCGCGTCTCCGCCGCGCTTCGGACCGGGCACGGACCTTACGCGGTAGCCGTCGGCGTCCTCCTTGAGCCAGCTCTCGAAAACGCCTCCGTCCTCGCCGATGCGGCCTTCGACTTCCGCCACGTAAGTCTTCTCCGTCACCGCCTGCCAATTGTCGCGCATCGCGTCCGCGATCTCCGCCGACTTCGCGAAGATCATTACGCCGCTCGTCTCCCTGTCGAGCCTGTGCACGAGCCAGACGCGGCGGCTGCTCTTGAGCTGTCCTTTCCGGACGTAGCCGTTGAGGAAATTCTCCGCCGTGGGCTGGGACTCGCGCGCGGCGCGTCCGTGCAGCCGTGTGTGCGTCGCCAGCAGCCCCGCCGGCTTGTCGATGGCGATGAAGTCGCCGTCCTCGTAGAGGATGTCGAACGGCAACCGCGACTTGCGGCGCGAGACTGGCGGTTTCGCGTTCACAGCGCGGAAAGTATCGCCGCCGCCCATTCGCGCGCCTTGGCGAACTGCGCGAACGAGTAGCTTTCGTTCGGCGAATGGATGCGGTCGTCAGGCTGTCCCCAGCCTACGATGAGCGGCGCGGCGCCGGAAGCCTCCCGCAGCACGGAGACTACGGGGATCGACGCGCCCTCCCACATAAACACCGGATCTCTGGAGTCCATCTCCCCGAGAACGTGCGCGGCGAGGCGGAATAGCGGCGAGGAAACCGGCAGGCGGAACCCCGCCGCGCCCGGCGTGAAATCCTCGAAGACGAGCGACATCCCTTCGGGGACGCGCGCTTCGAGATGGCGCTTCACGGTGTCGAACGCGATCGCCGGAATCTGCCCCGGCACGAGCCGCATCGAAATCTTCGCGACCGCCTCTCGCGGAATGACGGTCTTCGCGCCAGGTCCGCCGTAGCCGGAGTGGATCCCGTTGATCTCGATCGTCGGCTCGAAAGAGAGCCTCTTCGCCGGCGAGAGGGCGCGTTCGCCGCCGGACGGCTTGCAGCCGATTTCCGCCTCGTAGTCCGCGACGGACGGCGAGAACGATTCGGCGAGCTTCTCTTCCTCCGGATGCGGCGGCTCGAGTCCCCTTCTGAACCCGTCCACGGCGATCGATCCGTCCGGCGCGTGCAGCGATGCGACGAGCGCGGACATTTCCTGCGCGGCGTTTGGGGCGAGGCCGCCGTATTCTCCGGAGTGGAGGTCGCGCGAAGCGCCCGTGAGCCGCATGGTGAAGTGGGAGACGCCCCTCAGTCCCGCGACGATGGCCGGGCGCATGTCGGCCGCCGCGCTCGTGTCGCACACGAGCAGGACATCGGCCGCGAGGCGACGGCGGAGGCCGGGGGCCATTTCCGAGAGAGCTTCGCTGCCGCTTTCCTCCTGGCCTTCGAGAACGATTTTGATCGCGGGCTTGGGACCGGGCTTCGCCAGAAAATCTCGCATTCCGCAAAGGAAGGCGAAGAACTGCCCTTTGTCGTCCTGCGCGCCGCGGCAGTACACGCGCCCGTCCTTTTCCGTCGGCTCGAACGGCGGCGTGAGCCACTCGCCGAGAGGATCCGGCGGCTGGACGTCGTAGTGTCCGTAGAAGAGCGCCGTCGAAGCGCCCTCGTCGCCGGCGCGCTCCGCGAACACTATCGGCGGGGCAGCCTTGCCGTCTTTGATTTCCGGCGAAAGGAGCTCCACCCTGAAGCCGTCGCGTTCCAGCCGTTTCTTGAGCCATACCGCGCACGATACGCAGTCGCGGAGCTTCACCGGGTCGGCGCCCACCGACTCGAAGCGGAGCAGCTCGAAATATTCCTTCTTGGTTTCTTCGTCGATTTCCTGGTTCATGTCGTGATACCTTCAACCTAGATCGCTGGGCATGGTCCAGCCGCCGCGCGGCGAGAGGCTCACCGGGCCGACCTGCGGTCCGTCCGGCGAGCAGCTGCGCTTGAACTGCTGCGTCCTGAACCGCCGCATGAACGTCCCGAGCCACTTGTCCACCTCGGCCTCGCCGTATGCGCCGCCGAACGTCGCGAGCGCGAGCGCGCGGATCTTGCCGCCGTCCGCGCCGCGTTTCGCGAAATGGTAGAGGAAGAAGTCGTGAAGCTCGTAGGGGCCGACTTTGTCTTCCGTCTTCTGGGCGATTTCGCCCCCTGCCGTCGCGGGGAGCAGCTCCGGCGAGACGGGCGTGTCGAGAATGTCGAGAAGAGCCTCCTTCGCCTCCGCGGAGCATTTTTCCACGGCGTACCACCGGGCGATGTCGCGGATGAGCGTCTTCGGCACGCCGGCGTTGACGCCGTACATGCTCATGTGGTCGCCGTTGTATGTGCACCAGCCGAGGGCTTCTTCGGAGAGGTCGCCGGTGCCGACGACGAGGGCTCCAATCTCGTTCGCGCGGTCCATGAGGAAGAACGTCCTCGCCCGCGCCTGCGCGTTCTCGTATGTGACGTCCCGGACGGACTCGTCACGCCCGAGGTCGGCGAAGTGGCTGCGCACGGTCGCGGTGATGTCCGCGACGCCCATCTCTATGCCCAGCCCTTCGCAGAGCCTGCCGGCGTTGCCTTTCGTGCGCGACGTCGTGCCGAAGCCCGGCATCGTGTAGGCGTGGATGCCGGCCTTGTCCAGACCCAGAAGCGCGAACGCCTCGACGGACACGATAAGGGCGAGCGCGGAGTCGAGCCCGCCGGAAACGCCTATCACCGCGTCGCGGCACTTCGCGGCGGCGAGACGCGTCGCTAGGGCGGACGCCTGCAGCGCGACCGTCTCGGCGCAATACGCCGCGAGCGCGGCGGGATCCGCCGGCGCGAACGGATGCGGATCGAACTTGCGGACGAGCGGACGTCCCTCGCGGACGCCGGGCGCCGGCGCGGGGGCGTCGACTTCGCGTACGGATACGTCCTCGCAGTTCCTGAATTCCGCCCTGTGCGACCGCTCGAATTCGAGAAAGCCGGTATCGACATCCGAGAAAACGAGCGTCGCTTCGCGCCTGAGGCGTTCGCCCTCGGCGAGTATTTCGCCGTTCTCTACGACAATCGTCTGGCCGCCGAACACGTAGTCGGTCGTAGATTCGCCGGCGCCGGCCGCGGCCGAGGCGAGAGCGCACGCGAGGCGTTCCGACTGGCAGGCGGACATTGCGCGGCGGCGGGCGGCGCCGCCGGCGATCTCGGCCGGGGCGCACGGGTTGAGAATGACGTTCGCGCCGCAGAGGGCCAGCGGCGCGGACGGCGCGGACGGCGCGGCGAAGTCGTCGCCGACGGCCACGCCGAAGACGGCGTCGCCGGAGCGGAAGAGGAGATCGGGTCCGAAAGGAACGCGGAAGCCTGCGAGGTCGATTTCGCGCACGGGCGCGTCCTTCGCGGCGGCGAACCACCGCGCTCCGCACGGGCCGTCGCCCGGATACGACTTCGGCACGACGCCGAGGAGCCGTCCGGCCGCAAAGACCGCCGCGCAGTCAAAGAGGCGGCCGCGGCACCGAACGGGCAGTCCGACGACGAAAAGCACGTGTCCGCACCGCCCCGATTCGGCGACAAGCGAGGCGAGGCCGGTTTCGGCTTCCGCCAGCAGATCCGCACGGAAGAACAGGTCTCCGCAGGTGCATCCGGTGACGGACAGTTCCGGGAACACGGCGGCGTCGGCGCCTGCGGCGGCGGCCTCGCCCATGAGCTTCGCGATTTCGGCGGCGTTCCGCGCCGGGTCGGCAGGCTTCACGAGCGGCGACGCGGCCGCGATTCTGGCGAAATCCTTCATATTTCGTCCTTTCTGCTGTGTGACACGATTTCGCATCCGTCGGCGGTCACGATTGCGAGGTCTTCGATGCGCACGCCGAGGTTGCCCGAAAGGTACACTCCCGGCTCTATCGTGACCGTCATCCCCTCCTCGAAGACGCCTTTGCGCTTCTTCGCGGCGTATGGAGCCTCGTGGATGTCTATGCCGACGCCGTGGCCGAGAGAGTGGCCGAATTCCTTGCCGAAGCCGTTCTTTTCGAGAAAAGATCTGGCGACGCGGTCGAGGTCGCTGAACTTCACGCCCGGCTTAAGCGCCTTTATCGCGCGCTCGTTGGCCTCCAGGACGAGCGAATAGACCTTGCGGTAGAGCCGCGGCACGCGCGCGGGGGGGATGTTGCGCGTCATGTCGGAGCAGTAGCCGTCGAGCCTCACGCCCATGTCGACGAGAACCGGATCGCGTCCGTTCCATACGGTGCCGTCCGGCACATGGTGGCACTCTGCGGCGTTTGCGCCGACGCAGACGATCGTGTCGAAAGCCTCTCCGTCGCCCAGGTCGATCATCAGATGGCGTATGATCCTGGCCATTTCGAGTTCGGTCATGCCCGGCCTGAACGCGGCGCGCGCCTTCGTCCATATCTCGTCGTTGAGCTTCGCCGCCGCGCGGATCTTGCGGAGCTCCTCCGGGGTTTTCACGGCGCGGAGCGAAAGCACGTCGTCGAGGATGTCGGCGAGCCGCGCCTTCGGGAAGACTTTCTTCAGCGTCAGATACTTCGAATGCGGCACGGACGACTCGAAGCCGACCTTCGCGAACTTCACGCCCGGCAAGGCGAGGGGGCGCTTGCCGGACAGTTTTTTTATGTCCTTGATGTCGAGCCACGGCGCGGTGCGGGCGATGGCGTCAACGTATCTGAAATCGGTGAACAGGGCGGTGCGGCCGCGCGCGACCAGAAGGCACGCGTTGTCGCAGACGACGCCGGTTAGCGAGCGTATGTTCGACTGGCCGAACACGACCGCCGCGTCGAGCCGCCGCTTCTCGATCTTCGCCGCGAACGCCGCCAGGCGCTCCGCGAATGGATTGGATGCTTTCTTCATGCCGCATATTATAGCATACCCGATGCGGCACGTCCATTGGATTTTACGGGAGGGATGCGCTTGTCGCGTCCGTACCCTACCTGAAGAACGGCGTTCTCGCCGAGGACGAGATCCAGGCCGTCGGCGCACTTGACGGGCTTGTCATGTCCTTTTCCCGTGCAACCGCCTCAGGAGACGGCGGCTGCCGGGGCAGGGATGCGTTCTTGAACGTATCAAACCATGCCCACATCTTCTAGGTAGATGCGGGATTCGCCAAAAAGGTTCATTTGTACGGGGACAGTCCCCAAGCGGCTACCCAAGCGGCTAATTCTTCATTTTACATTTTTCATTTGAAGTCCCCAGACGGCTATACCTGCATAAATCCGCCGCCTATGCCTATGCCGATGGGATTTTCGAATGTTTCGGACGTTTCCGGCGCAGAATCAGCAGTTTGCGCGAGGCCAGAGATGCCGTTCCAAGTGGCGAGCGCGTTCACGAACCGCTCGACGAACGAATAGAACGCCTCTTCGCCCAACCCCTCCAGCCGCTTCGACTCGAAGAGCGTCAATTCTCCATTGCCGGGATTGAGAGCAAACGTGCCCCCGCCCGTCCCGCGGTGGAAGTAGTTCGCCTCCATGGCCGACTTGATGAGCGCGTCTCTCTTGGCGGGATCGGACGCACGGATTTCGCCGAAAAGGAACACGTTCTCGCCCGCATCGTCCTGCGTTACGCCAAAGATGTTGCCGTCGGCGGAGAATCTCCAGACGCCCTCCGTCGCCGCGACTCTTTCGAGCCCGGCGTTGGCGGCGAATTTGGCTATGAGTTCTTCGAGTTTCATTATTTTAGTCGTTAGCGGTTAGCAGTTAGTCGTTAGTGCGTAGTGGTTAGTGGCTAGTGGTTAGTGGGTGAGTTGGGAGTGGGTGAGTGGGTGAGTTGGGAGTGGGTGAGTGGGTGAGTTGGGAGTGGGTGAGTTGGGAGTGGGTGAGTGGGTGAGTTGAACCTTTCAACTTTTCAACCTTTCAACCTTTCAACCTTTCATAGGGTTATTCGTCGTCGTCGTCGGGGGCGACGGGCGCCGTGGTCACCTTGGTCAGCAGGTCTTTCCCGTCGCGCAGGGCGGAGATGGCCGTGCCGAGTCCGTTCCCGGCCTGCTGCGCCTCGATGAGCAGCGTGTTGAAGTCGTTCTCGCTCAGCGCGAGGATGGATTCGATCAGCGTCTTGTCCAGAAGGCCCATGTTGAGCGCCGCGTGGCGGATCGCCGCGTCGGACAGGTGCTTGCCCTCGCCGAGGTTCATCGCCTTCTCCGCGCGGGAGAGGTTGTAGCCGATGGCGTTCAGCATCGCCGTGCGCTTGTCCTTGACCGAACCCCACTTGGAATCGAGGTCGGGACGCGGCGACGGCACGAGGAACATCGAAGTGGCGCGCGAGAGGGTCGCC
>Ga0265298_10006390_pt1 | contig 14559 bp, 14 predicted proteins | sample AusTroGonzalo_MG_3_FD_193486 | JGI IMG/M metagenome (GOLD analysis project Ga0265298, IMG submission 193486) | Bovine rumen microbial communities from tropical cattle in Woodstock, Queensland, Australia - Gonzalo_01 | ecosystem: Host-associated > Mammals > Digestive system > Stomach > Rumen ... | reverse complement strand
CATATGCTTAACACCTGACAAGGTTTCCGCGCATATGGGTATATGCTACGATAAAATCATACCATGATAGAAATAAACGACGAAAAATACATACTTGTCGCAAGCGATGCCCATTCAAGTGACCAGACATTCGAGACCCTGGCCGCCATAGCGTCCGCAGAAGGGTGTCTGGCCTTCATCTATGCGGGAGACCTGGATATCGAGAATTACTTCATCGCGCGCAGCGTACAGTGCAGGAGTTTCGTGTTTCTGCCGGTACAGGGCAACTGTGACAACCGCTGGTCTTGGACAGATGTAGGAATCGATCTTCCTCCATACAGGACATTCACACTGGGAGGTCTGAGGTTCTTCGTCTCACACGGTCATCTGTACTATGAACCGTCTTCCGCAGGACTTGAGGATTCGGACTTCGACATAGTCGTAACCGGGCATACACATGTACCGGATCTTCATACGGAATTCGTTGATGGCAAAGGAATTGTATTTCTCAACCCCGGTTCGGCCGCAAGACCGAGAGGAGGCAGCAGGGCCTCCTATGCGCTGATAAAATTCAGAAAAGACGGAACCGTTTCAGCCGAGATCAGAACCCTGTCCGGCGATGATCTGCTTTCTGAGGAAACAATACCTGTCGATAAGGGCTCTGAACGGAACGATTGAGGGTTTTTCGTGGTTGCTGTCGGGGTCTATGTAGAAGTGCTCCGGCAGTCGGCTCTCCACATCTTCCAGCATGTTGAATCCCAGTGCCCTGTTGATTTCGTAAATCAGTCTCCAGCATCTGTCTCCGAGTCCAAGGATATCGTCACTCAAGGTCTCTACACCCGTAACGGCAGTGATCAATTTGCATGGAATATCAAGTTTAACGTTCTTTATTTCCGAGTTCGGTATGATTTTTATCCGTTTCCTGAGCTTCCTGCTGGCCTCGATTATGGAGGGAACGATGACCGACGGTGACAGTCCGTAGCTCTCCAGTCCCATGACCAGGCGCTCGTTGAGGACGGCCCATTCCTCATGTCTTGCAGTGCAGACCCTGCTGTGGATCTCGAAGTAGTTCGGGAACCAGAATCCCATGCTGTCCGACAGGGACTGGGCATATGCACCCCGGTAGTCATACGGGCCACATTCCAGGCCTCTGATGGTATAGGCAAAGCTCTCGTCCCCGCAGGCCTTTCCGAGTGCGTATGTTCCGAAGCTCAGAGGCTCTCCGGGCCCTACCCTCTTTGCAATCATCTCGATCAGCGGAAGAACCTTGGAGTTGTCCTTGAACGAGAAGTCCGGCTCGAACAGATTCATCTGCCCGCTGGACCAGGCCGATATGGCCCACCCCAGGACGTTTCCCGTGGACACAGGATCAAGTCCGACATCCAGACACTGGGCATAACGCTCGATTATCTTGTCCATGTCGAAGCAGGCGATGTTGGCTCCCAGCATGAGGATTGCCTCATATCCCGGAATGACTATGCCGTCATGAGTCCTGTGCCTGCACATGACTGGACAGGCCATGCATCCGCCGTGCTCATCACCGTAGCGTCTGTTGATTTCTTCTCCGCCCAGATGGAAGAGCCTGGGATCGGTTCTTCTCGCAAAGTTGAACACAGGAGCCCACCCGTCCCTGCTGCTGTACTTGACCAGCAAGGCCGATCCGCCTCTCTGCATTGCCTTGCAGTACGGGCTTCCGGAAAGAAGGGAACGGTAATCCGAGACCGCCTTTTCTGCCGCAGCCTCGTCACCCGATCTGCGGATTCCGGTATCGAACCCGGTTATGCACAGACTCTTGATGTTCTTGTAGCCGAATACGCAACCCAGACCTCCACGGCCGGTGGAAGCACCTTCGCAGATTACCGCAGCATACGGAACCTTCTGTTCCCCTGCGGGTCCTATGGACAAGGCTGTGGTCATCGGACCCACGCCCACAAGATCTTCGACCTGACTGACATTGAAGCCGATGAAGACTTCCGAGATGTTGTACAGTACACCGCTCTTGCGGACATCCACCACAGCAGGCCTTCTGAGCCTGCCGATGATTATCATGGCCTCATAGCCTAGTGCACCCAGACGCATTCCCACAGTGTTGGACACCACATTGAAGCACAGGCTTCCCGTAACGGGAGACCTGAACGTAAAGCACACGCTCTCACACCCCGGAACACCAGAGTTCGTAAGGTACGAGGATGTCACCACAACTGGATTGTTGGATTCATATGTGGAGCTCTCCTCCACATCAGCTCCCGCGAACTCCGCCCAGAGCCTTGCTCCGAGAGCCGGACCGGAGATATAGCAGTCCGTGTACTTTTCAGGCACTTCCCAGTCGAATGAAGTCTCGTCACTCAGATCCAGGACCAATGCACGGGCCTTTCTGTGTTCGGCCATGGATCCGGCACTGAACATTTCATCCAGTCTGTCCAGCCTGTCCTTGAGAACTGCTGTGTTCATCTTGATTCTCCGGCAGGTGCGAACGAGATCGCATCGTAGACACATACCTTGCCGCACCACCTGCATGATGCGCAGAGCTTGACGTTTGTAAGTGACGGAACGTTGTCCTTGTCAGGTCTTGTGATTATGCCGGCGGGACACATCTCATAGCATTTCCCGCAATGTCTGCATCTGTTCTTGTCAAAGTGAGGAACAGGCCAGTACTTCTTGCTTTCGTGAGACGGCCTGTTGCCTGTTTCGTCAATGACGCACGAGACCTCGCAGACGCGCGCACAGGCTCCGCAGCCTATGCAAAGGTCACTGTTGATCACATGCAGCCGTCCGGGACCACCGGAAACAGCCTTTACCGGGCATATGGAAAGACACATCCCGCAGCCCGTACATGATTCAAGAATCTCATACGTCATGAGTAAAATTTATAGATATTGACCGCTCACGTCAATCTTCATAATCGCTGTCGCCGATGAACTCCCTGAGTATGGAATCGCTGGGCACGAACGATGAAGGAATGGCAATGATGTTCTCCAGGAAGGCCAGCAGCCTGAGTGCATGCGTGTAGGCTGTTCCCGAATCCGGACTGACGCCATGCAGCAGCGGAGCGACGAACGGGGAAAGGACTCCGAGTTCATAGTCCAGCGCACTGTTGAACATGACGTCCGCATTGTTCTGGTGCGGGAATATGTGGGTACGCTCACCGCGGGAAACGCTCGGCCACATGAGCAGCGTCTCTTCTGCGCTGGTTCCTCTTGTCCTGTGGTCGCGCAGAATGCGCCTGAGCATCCTGTCATCCGTGGTGGAGACCCTGTTGCAGTCATCCATGTTCAGCTGCGTGAGTGCGGAAATGTAGATCTTGTAGACATACTCGGGATCGACTCTGGATGTGATCTTAGGGTTGAGCCCGTGGATGCCTTCTATGACGAATATGGTGTTGCTGTTCAGCCTGATGGGCCTGTTCAGGTAGTAGGTCTCGTTCTTTATGAAGCTGAAATGCGGAAGATCCACATCCTTGCCGTCGAAGAGATCCGTCATGTTCCTTTCGAACAGTCCGACGTTCAGGGCCTCCAGCGCCTCGAAATCCGGCTTTCCTTCATCATCCAGGGGTATGTCCTCGCGTTTCTTGTAGTAATCATCCAGAGATATCCTGATGGGAGAGTACTCCAGAAGCAGGAGCTGTTCGCAGAGCTTCTTGGCAAATGTGGTTTTTCCCGATGACGACGGGCCTGCAATGAACACAGCCTTGGCTTTCCTCCTGTGGATGTCATCGGCAAAGCTTGCGATCTTCCTGCGCTGAAGGGCTTCCGACAGACGGACATACTGCTCCGCGGTCTCCTGTGCACAGCACCTGTTCATCTCTCCCACGCATTCGACGCCCAGTATCTTGCCCCATGCATGGTATTCGTTGAATACATCGAAGAGCCGGCTGTTGTCCTTGAACGGGGCGATCTTCTTTATCCCTTCCTTGACAGGATATCTCAGCAGCATGCCGGAATCTCCGAACTTCCTCAGCTCCCACAATCCGAGCTTGGCCGTGTTGTCTGCAATCGGTTCATAGGCAATGTGGTAGTAGTCCTGGATGTTGTACATATCTACGGACGGACTGTTGATGGAGTCCAGAAGCAGGACGGCATCATCGAAGCCCTGGTTCTCCAGCTTCTTCTTTGCCTCCTGACCGGAAAGCGTGACATAGCCGATCTCAAGCGCCTTACCGACAAGCTCCGTCATCTTCCGGATCAGCTGGCTTATCTGAGCGTCATCAGTGCCTTTCTCATCCTCATAGCTGAAGTAGAATCCGTCTCCGAGAGAGTGACCGATCTTGAGTCTTCTCTTGGGAAAGACAAGCCTTGAGGCATAGCAGAGCAGGAAGCAGATGCTGTGGCGGTATATTCTTCTTCCGAACCCCTGGAACGCCCTGATGGGTTCTATCTCGCATGACATGGGCACATTGGTTCCAAGCGGCTTGAGCTCGCCGTTTATCAATGCACCGACTATCGGATTGTCCGTGTAATTCTGGAGTGCCGGATCATAAAGTCCGGACTTCTCTAGTGCCTCGCGGGCCGTCGAGAATGCAGGAAGAGTGTATTTCTTCCCCTGAATTGAAAGTGTGACTGATCTCATAGGTTCCAGTATCCTTTCTAATCAGTCAAAACGCAAGTGCCGATGGCACCCTTGGCAAGGTCATTTTCATTGATGTTTTCGTGAATAAGACCTCGTCAAGGGCAAGACAAGTGCCATTGGCACCCTTGACAAGGTCATTTTCATTGATGTTTTCGTGAATAAGACCTCGTCAAGGGCAAGACAATTGCCTGCGGCACCCTTGACAAGGTCATTTTCACGGCAAATAGGAATTATTTGCCGTGAATATGCTTCATCTCCTCGAACTCGTGGGCTATGCGCTCGCGGCACTTTCCGCACCCCGTGCCGTAACCGGTCAGTCTCTCGAGGTCCTCAAGCGTCTTGGCCTGGTCCGTGGCCACCAGATGCTCGATCATCTGGTCCGTGACACCCTTGCACTCACACAGGATCTTTGCCACGGACTTCCTGTACGGATTGTCGAGACCTCTTTTCTCAAGATAGTCGTCGATGGCGGCCCTGAGGGCCTTGTCGCCAAGGACCGAGCAGTGGAACTTGTGCTGCGGAAGTCCTCCGAGAGCATCGGTGATCATTGCCGGAGTGATGTTGTAGGCATCCTTGAGGGACATCCCCTTGACCATCTCGCTCATCATGGACGTGCTTGCGATTGCACTGGCACAGCCGTATGTCAGCCACCTGATGTCGCTGATTCTGTCGTCAGATACCTTGATTCCGACCCTCATCTGGTCGCCGCATGCAAGCGATCCCACTTCTCCCGTTGCATCGGGAACCCAGTTCTCATCCTTGTTCCAGATGTTCCTGGGATTCATGAAATGATCCTTGACTGTATCCGTATATACCCACTGGGCCATGAAACTGTCCATATTCACCTCTTTTCCTTTCTCATCTCGTGGAAATCGCCCTAAGCCTGCTTATGATCGGCGGAAGGACCTGAAGGACATAATCGACATCCTCCATGGTGTTGAACCTTCCGAACGAGAACCTTATCGAACCATGCGCCAGCTCCACGTCAAGTCCGCAGGCCAGAAGCACGTAACTGGGCTCGAGCGATCCCGTGGCACATGCCGATCCCGTGGAAACCGCGACGCCCTCCATGTCCAGCATCAGCAGGATGGACTCTCCCTCGACGTTCTCGAACGAGACATCAAGTGTTCCCGGAAGGCAGTTCTCCCTTTCCGTGCATCCGTTCACCGTGACGTTGGGGATACTCTCCAGAATTCCCTTGCGGAGCTTTTCCCTCATGGCCCACAGCTTTGAGGATTCCTCTTCTATGTTCTCCATGGCAAGCCTGGCGGCAATGCCTGTTCCGTAGATTCCGATTGTGTTGTAGGTTCCGGCCCTACGTCCGTGCTCCTGTTCTCCGCCGTGTACGAACGGCTCGTACGGGACTCCCTTGCGGGCATAGAGGACTCCCACACCCTTGGGCCCGTAGAACTTGTGGCCGCTGCATGAAAGGTAGTCCAGGTTCCAGTCCCGGCATGAGACCTTGAGCTTTCCGATGGCCTGGGTGGCGTCCGTATGCATAAGTGCGCCGCATCTGTGAGCCATCTCCGAGATTGCCTTTATGGGCTGGACCGATCCGGTCTCGTTGTTTCCGGTCATGACCGAAACCATCACCACATCCGGGCCCATGAGCTTCCCGAGCTCGGTCATGTCCACGCGTCCGTCCCTCTGTACCGGAGCCTGGTCTATGCGGATGCCTTTGGTGCGAAGATACTTCACGCTCTCCATGATGCACGGATGCTCGATCGTGGTGGTCACGATCCTTCCGCCGCCGCGCTTCTGGATGATTGATGCTGCAATCATGAAAACCGTGTTGTTTGCCTCGGAGGCACCGCTTGTGAAGATCAGCTCGGATGGATCGCAGTCAAGAAGCCGTGCGATGTTCTTTCTGGAATCCTCGACAAGCTTTCCGGCCTCGCGTCCGAACGAATGCATGCTTGATGCGTTTCCGAACACCACGGGCTCGGCCTTGGTGACTGCGTCCAGAACTTCGGGAGCCATCTGTGTGGTGGCATTGTTGTCAAGATATATCAATCTACCCATATATATTAACCTACGAGAGAAAGTTATAACCGAAATCAATTAACGTCAAGGTCTGACGGTTAAATTACTCTAACTTTGCGGGACCGCACGGCCTGAAGGCTCTGACGCGCGCCTTGAAGCCGAATATCCGCTCGTAATCCTCGAGCTTCTCGTTGTACCGGGCTATCATGCGGTCATCCAGAACAACTCCCACATAGAGGCTGTCGCCGTTGAACAGGATTCCTGCCCCATTACAAAGCGGATCCTCCGTAGCCCTCTTGATCAGCCAGTCGATTTCGGGACATGTAAGGTCCAGCCCGTCACGGATGAGCTTTCCGGTGTGTGTGAGTGTCCTGCCGATCAGGGCAAAGGATCTGTCGGGGAAATAGCGTCTCATGACAGCTGCCGCATTGCTGTCCTCTATGACCGTGTAGCACGCCCTCCTGCACTCCTCGTCAAGGGGCAGGACCCTCTCCCTGAGATCGGCCAACGGATAATCGCGGATGGAATGATTGGGTGCCACTGCACGGAGCCTGAGGAAGGAATTCTTCACTCTGGTATGGGTATGGAGGATTTCCTCCCTTATGGCCAGAGGGGGTGTGCGGCAGTCTATGGAAAGCATGGTACATCCGTCGGTGAACGGATTGTCCAGGTACCTGTATGTAAGTGTATTGAGGTCAAAGAGAATGAACTTGCCTTCTTCGGCACGGAGCATGGCCGTGACCGTGCTGTATTTGGTCAGCTCACCGCAGAACCCCGTGCAGCACATGTAGCACATCATTGCCACCCTGTCGGTGTCCACTACAAAACCGACGAGTCTCTTTATGGCAAGGACCGCACCAACGCATATCGCGGATGCAAGCACAGCCCCTTCATCCCTCAGGACGGGTCCGTCAAGGGTAAACTCAAGAGGTCTGGGAGGAATCCCGATGTCGGCGAGCTGGAGGTAGATTCCCTTTATGTAGTTGGCCCACTTGTCCTCTTTCCTGAACTTGAGCGATGACGGAGAGAAGCGCTTGTGGTCATTGGTCAGACAGTTGTGGACGTGGACCTGGGCATCGGGGCTCGGGGCCACGGTGACCCTGAGCACGCGGTCGTTGGCGCAGCATATGACATTTCCCTGACAGTAATATGAAAACTCCCCGAACAACGTGGTCACGCCTGGAACTATGGCTGTCACGGCAGTTTCATTGATCACTTTGTTCTGGCCTGTACCGACGTTACCCACTTAATCCTTACTTCCCCTTGAGTAGAGTTTAAGGTACAAAACTCATTATTGCAAATGAAATAAAAAGCCCGCGGCTTTTTGAACCGTGGGCTTCTCAAACCTTTTGGGGTTTGCGTTACTTGGACTGCATTCCATAGCGCTTGTTGAATCTCTCGACTCTTCCTGTCGAGTCAACGAGCTTCTGGGTGCCTGTAAAGAACGGGTGACAAGCAGAGCAGATTTCAACCTGCATGTTCTTGGATGTCGTCTTTGTCTTGATGACGTTCCCGCATGAGCACTTGATCTCGGTCAGCTCATATTTGGGGTGGATACCATTCTTCATTGTACGTCCTCCGTTTTCCGTCTGCTGGTGTCGTGCAGCAGACTATTAGAGTGTTTATGTGCCGTCTCCGTTTTAGAACTCCGGAACGATTCCGGTGTTCATCGAACGCAAGAACGCTTCATTGTTCTTTGTTTTGCGCATTTTGTCAATGAGGAACTCGGTCATTTCAAGATCCTCAAGACCATTTATCGCATTCCTCAGCAGCCAGATGCGTGCGGCCTCATCCTTCTCGAGCAGCAGGTCTTCCCTTCTGGTTCCGCTCTTCTTGATGTTGATGGCGGGATACAGCCTTCTGTCGGCCATTCTCCTGTCGAGGACGATCTCGCTGTTGCCGGTTCCCTTGAACTCCTCGAAGATGACCTCATCCATCCTGGAGCCAGTCTCGATCAGAGCCGATGCGATGATGGTCAGCGATCCGCCGTTCTCGATGTTCCTGGCGGCACCGAAGAACCTCTTGGGCTTGTGAAGTGCGTTGGAGTCCACACCACCGGAGAGGATCTTTCCGCTTGCCGGGACCGTCTGGTTGTAGGCTCTGGCAAGACGGGTGATGGAATCCAGCAGGATGACTACATCCTTTCCGTGCTCCACCAGACGCTTGGCCTTCTCTATCACCATCTCCGCCACAGTGACATGGCGTGTGGCCTGCTCGTCGAACGTAGAGGCTATGACCTCTCCGCGGACGTTGCGTCTCATGTCGGTGACTTCCTCAGGTCTCTCGTCAACCAGAAGGACCATCAGCTTGATTTCCGGATGGTTGGTTGTGATGGAATTGGCAATCTGCTGCAGCAGGATGGTCTTTCCTGTTCTGGGAGGAGCCGTGATGAGTGCTCTCTGTCCTTTTCCGATGGGACAGAACAGATTGATGATCCTCATGGAGACATCGTTGTCCGTGCGTTCCGTCTCAAGGTTGATCCTCTGGTCCGGATAGAGCGGAATCAGATTGTCGAAGCTGGTTCTGGTCTTTGCCACTATGGGGGCATCGCCGTTTACGCTTGCAATCCTGGAGATGGCAAAGAACCTCTCGTTGTCCTTGGGGGTCCTCATCAGACCTTCGATGGTGTCACCGGTCTTGAGGTTCAGGAACTTGATGATTCCTGCAGAAACATAGACATCCTCGGGACCGGAAAGATAGCTGTTGTTCGGGGACCTGAGGAATCCGTAGCCGTCGCTGAGGATCTCCAGCGTACCTGTGGCGTAGATTACTCCGCCGTTGCGGCTGAAGGCCTTCAGGAGCTCCACGATGACTTCCTGCTTCTTGAACTCGGCATAGTCCTCGACGCTTGTGCCTTCCATTGCTGCCAGGCGCTCCTTGAGCTCATCTGCAGGTGTGGCAACCACATCGCTGACGATAAGCCTGTTTGCCAGATGCTCCTGGTATTCGGCCTCCGGAATTGCGATGTCCTCCATTGTCATGGGCTTCTTCTGGTTGTTGCGCTGGTCCTGCTTGCCGTTGTTGAACTTGTTGTTCTTGTTCTTCTGATTGTTATTGTTGTGCTGGTTCTGGTTGCGGTTGTTGTTGAAATGCTTCTGCTCGCGCTCTTCCTGAGGCTCCTCCTTCTGGGTCTCGGGCTGTGCGGGAGCTTCCTTCGGGGCCTCCTTGGGAGTATCCTTGGGAGTCTCCTTGGGTTCTTCCGGCTCTTCCGCCTCCTTCGAGGCTTTCTTCTTGGAATCGCCGTCCTTTGTCTTCTGCTGCTTGGCCGGTCTGCCCTTGCGCTTCTTCTGGGCAGAATCCTCCGCAACCTCAGGAGACTCGGCCTTCACCTCCACAACGGGTGCTTCTGCAACAGGAACCTCAGGTGCGGGCTTCTCAGCCTGCGGGGTCTCCTGCTCCTGTGCAGTTTCCTTGGATCTGGGGGCTTTCTTCACTACGGGCTTGCGCTTCAGGACAAGCTTCTTGACCGGACGTACGGTTTCCTCAACCGCGCTGTTGTTTTCATTATCCATTGATTATTACTCCAAATACGCCTGAACAGGCCTGGTTGGTTGAAAATGATAAGAATCTGTGGGATTTGTTTAAGACAGTTGAATATTATACTTTAGTCCGTCCAAAGTCAATAATCACTGTTCTGACGGGGTTTTCGAGAGCTTTCTTTTCCTGACGGTCTTCAGGATCACAAGCACCAGTCCGAGGATCAGGATGGCATACGAGAGCCACACGCAGATCCTTGCGCTGATGTCTACTGTCCTTGTGTAGACGGTGGTACCGTATGTGGATGTCTCGTATACAGGCACGTCCCAGAGCTTCCAGTACATCTTGAACGGCTCCATCTCTCCCTGGATTGTTCCGTCGGGAGTAATCAGGCATGTAAGGCCGCTGTTGGTGCTTCTGAGCATGGTCTTCCTGTTCTCTATGCATCTGAAGACTGCCATTACCGCGTGCTGGCGCTCTGCAGCCTCGGAACCGGACCAGGAGTCGTTGGTCATGTTGACTATGAGGTCGGCTCCGTTTGCAACGAAGTCCGCACAGACGTCACCGAATACATCCTCGTAGCAGATGGGCGTGGAGAACGTGATTCCGGTGGAGGTCTCGAATACGACAGGCTCGGTGCCCTTTTCCCACCAGTGGTAGTCGTTGGCCTTGAGCAGGTTGTAGAGCCACGGCATCTGCTTCTCGTACGGGAAATGCTCCGTGAACGGGACCAGGTGCTGCTTGAGGTAGCTCTGCTTTATCACGCCGTCATCGAACAGGATGACGGAGTTGTAGTCGAGCTTGTTCCAGTTGCCTTCCTCGTCATAGGCAGGCAGAGTCTCGTCGGCTATGACGCTGGACGGGTTTCCGGTCAGAAGCGGGATTCCGAGCTCGGTTCCGAAGGTGACGAACTCATCCACAAGCTCCTGTATGTTGCGAAGGTAATCGAATGTGGCACCTACGTCATCGCCCTCGTACGGATGAGCGGTGTACCAGCTCACGGACGGAACAAAGGCCGTCTCCGACCATACGATCATGTCCGGATTGCTCAGACTTGCCTCAAGGCTCATCCTCTCCAGGTTGATGAAGTTGCGCTTGTATGTGCCGTAGCCGCCCTTCCACGAATCGGCATTGTGCTGGATGGTGGCCACTGTGAACGATGTGTCCGGCTCTGCATTCTTCCACTTGGAATACGTGATGGTGCCGTAGACGATCTGTGCCGTCAGAAGCACCAGGAAGATGATGACCGTGACCTTGTGAAACAGAATGTGGCTCCAGAGACCCGCCGAATGTTCGGTCCTTGTCCTGCTGTAGTGGTCGCAGACCCAGTTTCCGAGGAAGGCCTGGGGAAGGACCAGCATGAACGTGATGCCCCAGATGCCGAAAAGGTCGGCAATCTGGATGAGGGTCTGATAGTCATAAAGTGCATAGGCGATGGTTCCGTAGGGATAGCCTGCGAACCAGCCCTGGGAAAGATAGGCATACGCAACCCATATGATTGCCTCAAAGACATGAACCAGACGGCCCTTGAGGATGCCTCCGGTCCATCTGTCCGCAGCCTTGAGGGCAAAGAACAGCAGGACCATCTCCGCGCCCTTGATTATGGTGACTATCAGTATGGCAAACGGATGGAAACTGGTGAGCCAGTAGTTGAATATGCAGTAATAGACGAATCCGAACAGGAAGCCGTATGCACCCACCAGCTTCCAGGATGTGTTCCTGATGACTGCGAAAACAGGAATCAGGGCAATGAACGCAAGGAATCCGAACCCTTTCTTGGAAAGGAAGCTCGGATGAGCCAATGAGAGTATCAATGCTGCCAGCAACAACAGAGCAACCTCAAAACATACTGTCTTGAGGTTGCGCCTTTGCAGAACCTTGTCGTTCACGCTAAGTATTTTCTTCATATCTCTGAAGTCGGTCAGTTCTCCTGGCGGAGATCCCAGACGAGATCCTTCAGTTCCTTTCCGGGACGGAAAACTGCAACACCGTGAGTATCGACTGCGACAAGCTCACCGGTCTTGGGATTGCGGGCCTTCTCTCTGCCCTTGCGTGTCCTGACCTCGAATGTTCCGAATCCGCGGAGCTCGATGATCATTTCCTTCTTGAGGCCGTCCTTGACTTCCTCGAAGAACTCGTCGACGATCTCGTGGATATCGTTTCTGTTGATTCCAAGCTTTTCATGAAGGTGCTCAATAATAACGGCTTTGGTAAGTTTTGTCTTTTCCATGGTCATTACCTCAATGTCGATGTATCAGTATTGACAGCTCAAGCCATCTTGTTGAACTTGATGTTCATTCTGGACTTCTTTCTGTCAGATGTGTTGTGATGGATTGTGCCCTTGTTGACAGCTGAATCCATGAGCTTTGCAGCAAGCTTCATGTTCTTCTCAGCCTCTGCCTTGTCTCCGGCAAGAACTGCAGCGTCAAAAGCCTTGATGGCTGTGCGGAACTCGCTCTTTGTCTGGCGGTTTCTGAGCCTTCTGGCCTTATTCTCACGATCTCTCTTATCTGCGGAACGATTCACTGTACCCTCCAAATATCTTTAATAAGATAATATATTTAGTTCAAAAAAATGCCGTCGCCGGAAAACCGCGACGTCTACAAAACATATCACAGACGTTAAAACTGGTCAATACAACATTTTAGGTTTTGGAAACTTCTCCACATCAGTTGGACAGAAGTTCCTCCTGGAACTGCTGCGACACCTCCCATCTGGCCTTGTCGTAGTTGTATGACAGTTCGTCACGGGGAATCTGATACTGCTGGGCATCGGGCCCTGTCACGGTCATCTTGTGGGACAGGATGTTGATCTCGGTGACCTTGAAGAGGTCGGCACCGATCTTGACCCTGCTTCCCTCCGGCGGATAGGCCTGCTTCTCCTCCAGATAGAAGTCATATTCATAGCTGAGGCAGCACAGAAGACGTCCGCAAGGACCTGAGATCTTCATCGAGTTCAGCGACAGGTTCTGTTCCTTTGCCATCTTTATGGTCACCGGCTTGAGCTTGTCCGACACGCAGTGGCAGCAGAAATCCCTTCCGCAGACGGCTAGTCCGCCCAGGACCCTGGACTCGTCACGCACGCCTATCTGCCTGAGCTCTATCCTCATCCTGAACACGGAAACCAGATCCTTTACCAGATCCCTGAAGTCAACCCTGTCCTCGGCAGTGAAGAAGAAAAGGACCTTGGGCTCGCTGAGCAGGAAATGGGCCGCAACCAGCTTCATCTCCAGATTGTGCTTTGCAATCTTTTCCTTGCAGATCCTTACGGCCTCTTTCTCCTCGGCCTTGTTCTCTGCGTACCGTGATATCTCATCGGGCGTAGCCATGTGAGAGATCCACTCCACATCGCCGTCGACATCCACCATTTCAGGTTCCCTGTAGGCTGTATCCCAGATCCCCGACTCATCGATCTCGGGATCATCGGGAGTGATTGTCTCAGGGCGCTCCTTCACGAATTCGAATGCCGGCACCGGTCCCAGATTGAGCTTATGTCCGCCGATTTCCGCAACGGCATCATTGCCTTCAAGCTCAACCGACACGGCAAGCTCATCGTTGTCCGAAATCTTCCTGCTGCCGGTACCGGACGGTCCGAAATGACAGGCTCCCCTGCATGCCCTGCATCCGGGTTTGTAGGATGACTGCTGGACCAGTCCTGCAGCCGATCCCACCACTATTCCCATGTCCTGTCCGTATCTGGTGGGTGCTACGACATAGGTTCCGGAATAGAAGACGCTCTCGCTGGCGCAGACGGTAAGGTCATTGCTGCTGGGTATCTTCACAAGATATATGTAGGCTCTCTGTGCCTGTTCGGTTTTCCTGTTGGGTTTTTCTTTCTGCATAGTCAACCGAAATAATAAGTTATTATCCTGTTTTCAACAAGGGTCAGCTCATGCTACCCTGCTATGGAAGGAGAGCGGAAATGACGTTGTACATCAACTGCTGCCTCAGAGAGGAATCAAGAACGGACAGACTCGCCCGAGAAGTCATCAGGATGATCGGCGACGATGACGTTCAGGAACTTGACCTTTATTCCGAAGTCCGTTCCGGAAACCTGAAGTCCCTGAGCAAGGAGACGCTTGCAAAGCGTGACAGGCTGTCTGCTGCCGGCGATTTCTCGGACCACATGTTCGACTACGCCAGGCAGTTCATGGCTGCGGACCATATCGTGGTAGGCGCTCCTTTCTGGGACTACTCGTTCCCTTCCGTCCTCAAGACATACATAGAGAACGTCTTCTGCGTGGGTCTGATAACGATATATGATCAGGCTGGCGTTCCACACGGCCAGTGCAGGTCAGACAGGCTGTATTACGTCTCCACTTCCGGCGGTCCGTTCATTTCCCAATTCGGTTATGAGTGGCTCAGGGCCGTGGTCACCAGATCGTTCGGAATATCGGAGACGGAGCTCATCTATGCCGAGAACCTCGACATAGCGGGCAATGACCCCCAGGAAATAATGGACCGGGCAATATCTGCACTGCGATAGGTTTTGGCAATCATCGGAAAACTAAAAACGGTTGACGCAGTATGATTCCCCCATATATGATTTCTTAAT
>Ga0265298_10006389_pt1 | contig 14563 bp, 7 predicted proteins | sample AusTroGonzalo_MG_3_FD_193486 | JGI IMG/M metagenome (GOLD analysis project Ga0265298, IMG submission 193486) | Bovine rumen microbial communities from tropical cattle in Woodstock, Queensland, Australia - Gonzalo_01 | ecosystem: Host-associated > Mammals > Digestive system > Stomach > Rumen ... | reverse complement strand
GGGGTTGTAGGTGGTGGCCTTCGTACCCACGCTGCAGATAAGCTTACCGCGTTTACCCGTTGTCTCAACGATATAGTAATTCTTGTTGGAGGCCTTTTGGACATATGCACTCTGATTGTGGATACCGAGGAAGTTGCGCACGTCAATCATGGCCTTGATTTCCTCCTTGCAGTCCATCCAGTGCTTCATGAAGACACAGGGTGTGCCAGGCATAGCCATCAGGAAGGCATTGGCAGCCAGCGTGTCCTTCTTCAGCGGACCGTTGGACGAACCATCGGGTCGCACCTCCGTATCGTGGTTCTCAACAAAGGTGACAGCATAGCGACGATAGGCACCATCGTCAACATTGCTGCTGACGAGCGGCCAGTTGCCGTCGTTCTGCTGGCTCAACTGTGCCCAGTTATTGTTATCGGTAGCATTGCGTACCACATACTTGAACTGGAAGTCAAAGGCAGCACTGGTTTTGCCAGCAGCGTCAATCCATGCCTTAATGGTGTTAGTACCGTCCCAGCACTCTCCCACGGAGAAGGTCGGGTTGGAGTCCTCGTTATACATCCTCGTGTACATGCCGCTATAGCCCTTCACCATGTCGTAGCGGAAGCCTGCATAGCCCAGGTCGTTGAGCAGCATCTTCAGATAAGCCTTGACAGTGTTCTGCACGTTAGTACTCTTGTGATCGAGGTCGCGCATGCCATTCCAGTCCTCACCAGTATCCGGATTGCCAAGGGTAACTCCCAGCTTGTTGGCCTCCGTCCTCGCCTTGCCGCCGTCGTCGTTGGAACAGACGTCAGCGGGACCCATCGAGTAAGTCACGCCGTTGTAGGTCTCCGTGGGGAAGCCAAACCAGCCGTTGTTACTCTTGCGGTGATTAATGACCACGTCGGCAATAGTGCCGATGCCGCGGTTTTTGAAAGCATTGATGAGTGCACGCAAACCTGCCTCGGTTCCAAACGAGCTGGTATAGCTATAGTTGCCGTTTGGGAACCAATACAGGTCGTCATAGCCCATGGAGGTCTGGCCACAGTTACCACTTTGGGGCAACCAGACCAGTGTGAAATACTTAGAGAACTCGTCTGCCTGCTTCTGCAACTCCGTCCACTGCGTGTCGTCGTAGGAGTCCCAGTAGAAAGACTGCAGCATCACGCCTTCATACTCGGCAGGCCAGCCCTGTGCCATCGTGCTGAGCACAGCTATTAGCGATAGTAGTGTAACAGATAGTCGTTTCATCGTTTTTGTGGTTTAACAGGTGGACACCGAAGTGCCCACCTGTAACAAGATATAGTTAAGTAACAAAGGTTTACTGAGCTACGAAGAGCATCGAATCAGTGATGTCGTTCAGATAAACGGCATAAGTACCAGCAGGAACAAAGATGTTACCGGCACCGTTGGAACCGATCTTGTTAATGCTCTCAGTGACGTTCCAGTCACCATCGTTGCCGAAGCCCCAGTTCTTGCTCCAGTCGTGGTTAGCACGGAACTTCAGCTGACCGTCGGCCTCCTGCGTGAAGACAGCATACCAGTTGTGCGGAGTAACCTGCTTCAGCTCGAAGTCGCCACCCCAGCCGTTGAACTCACCGATGAGCGAGATGTTGGTGTACTCGGTAGGAGCCTGGTTGTCAAGCTTCGTCCAGGTATACGTCATCTTGTTCATGTCAATAGTGAACTTGTAGAACTCGGCAGAAGGAGCAGAGATGGCCTGTGCACCGCTGTTAATCAGCGCACCGCTCGGCGAGTTGTCGCCGTCGACTTGACAGCCGTAGGCAACATCCCAATTACCGAAGTCAGCAGCACTCCAGATCTTCAGATCCCAGGCACCCGTCCACTTCGTGGTGTACGACAGCACATTGTTGCCTTCAGGAGTGAACAGACAGGTCTTAGCAGTAGTGCTCCAGCCCTGCAGGCCACCCACCATATAATACTGGGAAGCGATGACGATAGGAGTAATCTGGTAGGTCATCTCCATCATGTTGATGGTGATGCGGTAAGCGCTGGCTGAACCGTCGACGCAGAAGGAGTGGTCGCCGTCCAGGTTGTAGCGGTAGTCGAAGGAACCAGAGAGATCCTTGCTCTCGCCCTTGGTACCGAACAGCTTGCTCCAGTCGCCACCGACAATGGCATCGCAAGCCTCGTCGTCACCGAAAGCAAACCACATCTCACCACCCGTGCTCTCCATCAGATAGGTGAAGACGGGGTCGGTATAGACGTCATCAGAGCTGTGCGTGAACACCTGTGACTTGCTGGCTGCCGAAGCTGCCCAGTCCATAGGTCCACCCACGAGGTAATACTTCGGGGCAATGTGAGGAGCCTTCGGGGTGATGGTCAGATTGATAGTACCGGCATCGATATAGGCTGCCTGACCATTTAACATCACATCGGCATACACCTGTGCGGTAAGAGGACGGGCATCAGGACGCGGACCGAAGAAGTTGACAACGGTCTCCTGCAGCTCGGCCTTCGAGAACTGATAGTCAGCATTGACTGCATTGAGCATCTTGCCAATAGCGTCGACACCGTCACCGGTAAGGTACATACGCACTTTCTCAACAGTGGAACCCTCAGGCAACTGGCCATTAGACAAGTTGAATACTGATACCAAGTCGTCTGCATCATTAAGGTCAATGGCACTGATTGCCGATGCCGTAAAGCCTGGAATGCTGACAGCGTCAGGCTGAGGGTACGACATGGGCTCGGCCCAGTCCTTATAGTCCTCGTTGCAGGCCGTAATAAACAGGCCTGCTAACGCGAACATCGAATACTTTAATATATTTTTCATATCTGTAAGATCTTTATTAGTTACGAATCACTCTTTACTTAATTTCACCAGTCTCGTTTGTGAAGTTCAGATAGAGCTTCTGACCAGCCGTACCAGAGACACGATCCTGGTCGCCGCCCATGCCACGATAGACAATGACACCGTCGAATACCATGAACTCAGTCTTCCACCAGTCGAAGCCAGGCACCTTGACGTAGGCACGCAGACCACCGTCACCACTGGTGCTGTTCGGGAATGCAGGTGAAACGAAGTCGCCGTCAGCTGTGGTAGGAACAGTGAAGTCCATGCCTTCCTCTTCCTCACTCCAGTTAGCCAGTGCGGTTACAGTACCCATCAGCCATACGGTCGGCTTGTTGAACTGAACATCGTAGAGAATGTCGCGGCCTTCCACGTTAGCAGTGACAATCATCAGATACCAGCCGGGGTTATAAGATGCAATGTTGCCATCGCTATTCTTGATATCTTCTTCCAGGTCGCCAGTTATTCTGTGTATTCCAGCGAAGCCTACTTCGTTGCCGTCCCAAGCCTGTTCAACATTGAACTTGATACCTGAGTCGTCGATGTAAACCATGTGCCAGAAGACGTTTGCACCGTCATAGCACTGTACCATCTTCAGGGACTTGCCCCAATCCCATCCGCAGAAGCTACCTACGAGGTAGAGCTGCTCAGGCGGTGTTACAGGAGCTAACGAGAAGACCAGTCTTACCTTGTTCAGGGAAACCACGTTAGAGAGGATAGTCGTATTCTCCACCACGTCAGAGGCTGTGGTCTGGACATAAGACTTCACACGGAAATAGACAGCCAGTTCCTCAATGGGGAAGTCTGCCTCGGTCTTGCCCTGGCTCAGCAGCATGTTGGTCAGCGTGCTGGCCAGTATGCCTGCATCGACATCTGCCTTTGGGTCGCCGCTTACCGTCTCGATTTTCTCGGCTCCGGCCATGTCAGGCGTGAGGGCCACTTCCACATCGTAGGTGGCAATCAGGGGGAAGCCGTAGTTGGGCTGCGACCATGTGAGTTCGATAGCCTTAGAGTTGGCCAGGTCTAACTGCACATTGGCAAACGCGGGCGTATTGACAACAAACTGTGTCGGAGACTGCACTGTGGGATTGGAGTCGCGGTCGCTCTCGCAAGAGGCTAACAGCACTGTTCCCATCATGAGCAGTAATGCTGATTTCAATATCTTTTTCATAAGGTCTTTATTTTTCTCTATTCACTAATTACCTTTTACTTAATAACCCGGGTTCTGTTTCAGATTAGTGTTTGCACCCAGTTCAGTTGAGGGAAGTGGGAAAATGTCGCGATAGGACTCGAATCTGCCACCGGCCTGTACGCCACCCTTCCATTGCCATGTATAGCCGTTGTTACCACCGAAGTATCCGTAACGGATCAAGTCGGTACGGCGAACACCCTCGAAGTAGAGCTCACGGGAACGCTCATCCAGAACCTCATCCAGCGTGTAGGAAGTCTTCTTAATAGAGTTGTTGGCACGCTCACGCAGTCTGTTAATGCATTCTGTACCCTGCGGCTGTGTGCTGGTAGCACCGGCAGCGCGAGCCTCAGCCTCAGCAAAGATCAGATAGGCCTCTGCCAGACGCATGACGAAGATATCGTTGTCGGTCTGTGAGGGGTCGGAAACGGGAGCGCCGTCAGAACGGTTGCTTTGATACTTGGTCGTAGCAAAGCCCTCGGTGAAGGTTGCCAACACATCGTTGGTGTACTTGCGGTCCTTGACACCACCCTTGCCATCGGCATTGTCGCCGAAGAAGAGGGCGCGGTCGTCACCGGCAGCCTCAATGATAGTCTCTGTGCTCCAGTCAGCCAGTGCATCCAGACGGTCGGTGCTGAGGAACTTCTTCAGCAGGTCAACGCGGACACGGTTACCACCCCATGCCTGATTAGAGGACTGCGGGTAGTTGGCCACCATATAGCTGTCCCATGTAGAAGCGAAGAGGAATGTAGAGCCACCCCATGAAGCGGTGTTGGCACCGTCCATAACGAATGAGAACACAGCCTCGTTCATAGCGCCGGAACTGTCGTTGTCGGCCATGAACAGCATCTGGTAAGCAGAATAGAGACCGTCGGCACTGGTGTGGTCGACAGCATTGTCGCCCATCCAGAGGGAACGTCCAGACTCTTTGATTACCTTCTCAGCATAGTTCTTGGCCTCAGTCCAATGAGCCTCACCAGTGTACTTCACTGCATTCAGGTGGAGACGGGCCAACAGCATCCAAGCGGCGCTTTGGTCGGCACGTCCGTAGTTAGCCTGACCCTTCTTGCGTACAGAAGGCGACATCATCTTACCCATGTTGGCCTCGAGGTCGGCAACAATCCACTCATACAGTTCCTTGCTGCCAATCTGTATGGGATTGTCGGAACTGACGGTCTCAGTGAACGAAGGATTGCCATAGTTGTCGAGCAAGTAGTAGTAGTAGAGTGCGCGCAGGAAGTGTACCTCAGCGGTCATCGTCTCATCATAGTCAGCACACTCTTTCAGATACTGGTTGCAAAGGCTCACACCTAAACAGAGACGCCAGTAGAAACCGTAGAGACAGTCGTTGTTGGCTGTGTAAGTGTTATAGTCGAAGTCTGCGATACCCTTATCGGTCCATCCGCAGATGGCCTCGTCGGTGGTCAGCTCGTTGGCATTCCACATCAGACGGTAGAGTACAGAAAGACCAGAGTCACCAAGGTCAAGCTCAGAACTTCCGAGGTCATAGCCCTCCAGCACGAACTCTGCATAGCACTTGTTGAAGAGTTTCTGTGCGTCGACTATCAGGTTCTTGCTCGGGTCAATGGGCTCTACGTCCAAGTCCTTCACGCAAGAGTTCAAGGCCAGCGACAGCACCATGAGTGCTGCAGGCATTATGTTTTTAATATATCTCAATTTCATAGTCGTAACTGTTTTTATTATTTAGAAATTCAGTGAGACACCCAGTATCAGCGATAACGGACGCGGATAGATGTCACCATCGATACCACCGCCGACTTCAGGATCCATTCCTGCATACTTGGTGACGGTGAACACGTTACTTGCGGTAGCATAGACACGTCCGTTGACACCCTTGAAGCTACCAGCCTTGAGCAGATTCTCGAAGGAGTAACCCAGCGTAATGTTATCACACTTCATAAACGAAGCGTTCTCTACGAAGTAGTCGGTCAGAGCATCGTCCTGCTTGGCTGAAGTCTTGAAGTTCACCTCGTAGGCATAAGGCATTGTGTTGCTCATGTAGCCTGTTCCGGAACCTACATATTCCTGTGAGCGGTGACCCAGCTTCAGACGGTTGAAGACATAGTTGCCTAAACTTGCACGGAGAGAGAAACCGAAGTCCCAGTTCTTGTACTGAACGCGAGAGCTCAAACCGAAGAGCCAGGGAGCAGCTGCTGACTTGTAGAAGTACTTGTCGGCATCGTCGATCACACCGTTACCGTCACGATCGACAACGACACCCTGAATCGGATGGCCTGCCTCATCGTAAACCTGCTGGTAGACGAAGAACGAGTACATGGGCTGACCCTCCTGGTGGCACATACCCATAGAACCGGTACCCAGACCTACGTCACCGTACTGGATGGGCTGTCCGTCACCAGCCAGCTTCACAACCTCATTCTTATTATAGGTACCGTTGGCAGTAATCTCCCACTGCCAGTCCTTTGTCTGGACGGGACGAACGGTCAGAGCGACCTCGACACCGGTATTCTCCAGCTCACCGACGTTCTTCATCACCTTGTTGCCGAAGTTACTCATGGCAGCCACGGGAGCCGACATCAGCAGGTCGGTGGTCTTGCGGTGGTAGACATCCACACTACCCGTCACACGGTTCTTCAGGAAACCGAAGTCGATACCGGCATTATAGGTGGTAGTGGTCTCCCACTTCAGGTCGGGGTTATAGGCATTAGGAATGTACTGATAGCCTTCACCTGCCACGGGATAGAGCACGCGAACACTGTTAGGCTGCTGATAGGTGGCGAAGTAAGAGTAGTCGCCAATACCTTCCTGCTGACCAGTCATACCCCATCCTAAACGGAGCTTCAGCTCGCTGAGATCCTTGACATTCTTCAGGAAATTCTCTTCATTGATCTTCCAACCAAGGGCGACAGAGGGGAAGTAACCCCAGTGGTTATCCTTGTTGAAGCGTGACGAACCGTCGGCACGGACCGTAGCGGTCACCATGTAACGGTCGTAGGCAATGTAATTCATACGTCCGTAGAACGATACGAGATAGTGCTCTGACTTCCACTTGCTGTTAGCCTCGTTGTACTTGTCACCGGCGCTTACGCCAGGATGACCTGCGGGATAGAGTCCGTAGCCATTGAAGTCACCCCAGTACTTCTCGTGACGCCACTCATAACCACCCATGATGTCGAAATGCTGGGTCTCGGTGAAGTCCTTGTAGTACTGCAGATAAGCCGTGTAGTTCAGATTGAACTTGTGCTCATTATCGGTCTTGTAGTAACCATAGTAGAAGCTGTCAGGGCTCCAGGGCTGTACTTCCTGCTCCTGCTTACCATGACCCCAGTCACCGCTGAAGTTCATGTGGAGGCGAAGGTCCTCGAAACCATGAATCTGATAGTCAACCTCCAGGTTACCCTGATAGTCGATGGAGTTAGCCCGGTCGTCATTGGCCTCTAACTGCGAAACGGGGTTCGAACCAGCCAGGGCAATCTTGTCCCACTCCCAACCGGAAGCACGGCCGGCACCCATCGTCTGCGTCCACTGCCAGTAACCGTTGAACTTGCTATACCTGCTGTCGCTTGAGCGGACAGGCTGTGTGGGGTCGAAGTTCACAGCATTACCGATGGCACCCGTGTTAGCATAGTCGTTGTGGGCATACATGAACTTGGCGTTAATGTTGAACTTCAGGTGATCTTCCATAAACGAGGGGTTCAAGTTGACAGAAGACGTGAAACGCTTGAAGTCTGAAGTCTTCAGGATACCCTGCTGGTCAGTGTAACCTAATGAAACGCGGTAAGGCAGATTCTTGCTGGCACCTGCTAAGGTCACGTTATGGTCGTGGCTGATGGCGGTACGGTATATCTCTTTCTGCCAGTCAGTGTTCTCGGTACCTAACAGTCCGTACTGAGCTGATTCCTTGCCATAAAGATCTGCAACCAATTGGCGCATCTCGTCGCCGTCCAGCACGTCCGTGTACTTCTTGATGATAGAAGCCGACACGTTACCGTTGTAGCTGATCTGCGGAGCCATGTTCTTGCGGCCCTTCTTGGTGGTGATGATAATGACACCATTCGAACCACGGCTACCGTAAATGGCCGTTGCAGAGGCATCCTTCAGCACTGTGAACGACTCGATATCGTTCGGGTTCACCATAGACAGGGGGTTCGACAGACCCTTCACACCCTGGTTGTCCATAGCCAGACCGTCAATCACAATCAGCGGGTCGTTGCTGGCATTGAACGAAGAGCCACCACGGATACGGATGGTAGCACCCGTACCAGGCTGACCAGAACCAGTGGTCACGTTCACACCGGCAATCTTACCCTGGATCATATCCTGGGCGTTCACCTGCAGACCGTGGTTCTTCTCATCGGGCTTGATGGCGGTGACAGAACCCGTCAAGTCGTTCTTACGGGCAACACCGTAACCAATGACCACCACATTTTCCAGCATCGTGGCATCTTCCTGGAGAACAATCTCCACAGAAGCCGCTGCCTTCACTGTCGCAGTCTGATAGCCTACATAGCTGACACTGATGTCAGCACCCTGATTAGCTTTCAAGGCGAAATTACCGTCGAAGTCCGTCACGGTAGCGGCTTGTGTTCCAACCACGCGCACGGTAGCACCGATGATAGGTTCTCCTTGAGCATCCTTAACATGTCCTTTGACATCAATCTGTGCAAAGGCTCCTACCGATAGGAAAAGTCCTAACATGAGGACCAACATCCTGAACGGAATTTTAATGTTTACCTGCTTCATCGTTAAATTTTTAAGTTAGTATATACTGTTAATATGTCTCGATAGACGACAAATTGATTTAAATCAAGTGCAAAGATAGGATTTGTTTTGTTTCGTTCATACTTTTTTTTGCTAAAAACCGTTAATAGTGTTATGCAAACGTTTGCATTAACATAATATAATAAATAAATCACGCAAAAGGACAACGAAAGAAACTTTTCAATAACTTTGCAAAAGAAAACTAAAAACCAATGAAAGAGAAAGCACCATTGACAATGAAGGACATAGCCCGCGAGTTCGGAATCTCGGTGGCTACGGTATCGCGTGCTTTGAAGGATTCACCCCGCATTTCAGCCGAACGGCGAATGGCCATTCAGCAATATGCACAGGAGCACAACTTCACGCCGAATGTCATTGCAGAGTCATTGCGCTACTCAAGAATACAGCCGATGAAGGTCATCGGCGTCATCATCCCCGAGTTCACACACTTCTACTTCATGTCGGTGCTCTCAGGCATCGAGGAAGAAGCATCAGCCCGAGGCTACCGTATCATGGTGGCACAGAGCGAGGAGCAGTATGAACGTGAGGTACGCATCTGCCAGTCGTTCTTCGAGAACAAGGTCTGCGGCATCATCGTTTCACAGGCCAAGGACACGCTGAAGTACAACCACTTCCAGCGACTCGTCGATGCCGGCGTGCCACTGGTGTTCTACGACCGCATCTGCACAGGTGTCAATGCCAGCCGCGTAGTGGTCGACGACTACATGGGAGCCTACAACGCCGTCAGCTACCTCATAGAGACGGGCTGCAAGCGGATAGCCTTCTACGGCTCAGCTCCCACGTTGGAAATCTCGAAGAACCGCTTCAACGGCTACAAAGACGCACTGCTCAAGCATGGGTTACCCTTTGACAAAAGCCTTACCCGCATGTGCGACAATCGCACCGATGCCGAAGTCATCACACCCGAGCTGCTACAGTCGGAGAACCACCCGGATGCCTTCTTTGCCATCAACGACGACACAGCCATAGGCATCATGTACACAGCCAAGCGCATGGGATTCATGATACCCACCGATGTCTCTGTCTGCGGCTTTACCAACGGCCAGCGCGCCGTGGCCTGCGACCCCATGCTGACCACTGTCGAGCAGCGGGGCGTCAAGGTGGGCGAGGAGGCGGCCGACATCCTCATAGGCCATGTGGAAGGCACCATCCCCTTAGAGAAAACAGAGCGCCGCATCGTCCGCACCCGCCTCATCATCAGGGGAACCACTCGCTAACCCAGAAGTCCCAGCCCTCCCCAGTCACCCCAGCGGCCCCAGAAGCCCCAAACTTTAAAACAACGATAGCAATATGAAAACAAAACCGAATTTATCCTTTTGGAAACTATGGAACCTGAGCTTCGGGTTCTTTGGCGTACAGATTGCCTACGCCTTACAGAGTGCCAACATCTCCCGCATCTTTGCTACCCTCGGTGCCGACCCTCATTCACTGAGCTACTTCTGGATTCTGCCCCCGCTGATGGGCATTCTGGTGCAGCCCATCGTGGGAACACTGAGTGACAAGACCTGGACGCGCTTCGGCCGTCGTATACCTTATTTATTTATTGGAGCAACGGTGGCTGTCCTGGTCATGTGCCTGCTTCCTAATGCCGGTTCTTTAGGACTGGCGGTGAGTGCTGCCATGATGTTCGGACTGGTTGCCCTGATGTTCCTCGACACCAGCATTAATATGGCCATGCAGCCGTTTAAGATGATGGTGGGCGACATGGTCAACGAAGAGCAGAAGGCCAAGGCCTACAGCATCCAGTCGTTCCTGTGCAACGCTGGTTCCGTGGTGGGCTTCGTATTCCCCTTCTTCTTTACGTGGATCGGCATCAGCAATGTGGCCGACAAGGGCGTCGTGCCCGATTCCGTCATCTGGTCGTTCTATATCGGAGCTGCCATCCTCATTCTCTGTGTCATCTATACCACGTCGAAGGTGAAGGAATGGAACCCGCAGGAGTATGCCGAGTACAATCCTGTTTCCGAAGAGAAAGAGGAGAGCGCCAACTGGTTTACGCTGCTGAAGAATGCCCCCTCTACTTTCTGGAAAGTGGGACTGGTGCAGTTCTTCTGCTGGGCAGCATTCCTTTATATGTGGAACTATACAACCGGTGCACTGGCAGAGACCGTGTGGAACACCACTGACCCTGCCAGCGAGAACTTCCAAGCTGCCGGTAACTGGACGGGCATCGTATTCGCTGTCCAGGCAGTAGGCTCTGTGCTCTGGGCAACCGTGCTGCCACAGTTCAAGAACACAAAGTTGGCTTACGCCATCAGCCTCATCATCGGCGGTATTGGGTTTGCCATGGTACCGTTCCTCCACGACCAGTACATGCAGTTCATTCCGTTCCTGCTAATCGGTTGCGCATGGGCCGCCATGCTGGCCATGCCCTTCACCTTTGTCACCAACGCCCTGCAGGGTTATGGTCACATGGGTGCCTACCTCGGACTGTTCAACGGCACCATCTGTGTGCCGCAGATTATTGCAGCGCTTTGCGGCGGTATCGTCCTTTCCGCCGTCGGTCATCACCAGTCAACGATGATGATTGTCGCTGGCGTCCTGCTTGTCGTCGGAGCCTGCTGTGTAACCGTCATCAAGACTAAGCGATGATGCAATCGTTTGCAAACTAAAATATACTGAAATCATGAAGCTACTTTTTAATTTAGAGTATCAGACCGCTTTCGGTGAAGACCTGGTTCTGAACATCCTCGCTGAGGAAGGTGCTGCGAAGGTTTCGCAACACAAACTGTCAACGCTCGACGGATTGCATTGGTTCTGTGAACTGACAAAGACCATGAAGCCGGGCACGTTTATCGACTATTACTACAGTGTCAGACGTGGCGACCAAGAGACACGCCACGAGTGGCTGATAGAACCCCATCGGTTAGAGTTCGCCGCCACGAAGGCCACACGCTACACCATCTATGACCACTGGATTGACATCCCTGAGGATGCCTATATGTACAGCTCTGCACTCACCGAGTGCGTCATGGCCCGCAAGCGTGAGCTGAGCACCAAGTCAGAGTTCTCGCGTACGGTACGGCTCAAGGTCCGTGCCCCGCAGCTACGCATCGGCGAGCGGTTGGCCATCGTAGGCGAGCCCGATTCCTTGGGTGCCTGGGATGCCAAGAAGGCTGTCCCCATGACAGAGCATGAATATCATGAGTGGGTCGTCAGCCTCGATGCCTCATTGCTCCCCACTACGCGCTTCGAGTTCAAGTTCATCATCATCGAGGAGAAGAAAGAGGAAAATGTCGTCATGTGGGAACAGGCAGAGAACCGTTCCATTGAGCTGCAGGAGATCGGGGCCAACGAAGTGTTGGTCTACGAGCTGTCGCAGGCCTATTTCCCCATCTATCCGTGGAAGGGTGCCGGTATTGTAGTTCCCATCTTCTCGCTACGTTCAGAAGGCTCGTTCGGCGTGGGCGACTTCGGCGACCTGAAGCTCATGGTCGACTGGGCTACCAAGACCAACCAGCGTGTCATTCAGGTGCTGCCCATCAACGACACGAACATGACACACACCTGGCAGGACAGCTATCCCTATAACAGCATCAGCATCTATGCCCTGCACCCACAGTACACCGACTTCAGACAGCTGCCTGAAATTAAAGATGAGAAATTAAAGATTAAATATCAAGAACTTCAAAAGGAACTGAATGCCCTGCCACAGATAGACTACGAGCGCATGTTTACAGCCAAGTTAGACTATCTGAAGGACCTGTTCAAGCAGGAGTGGGCTTCTGTCAAGCGCCGCGCCAACTTCAAGCAGTTCTTCGAAGACAACAAGGAGTGGCTGGTACCCTATGCCGCCTTCTGCTACTATCGCGACAAGTACGGCACGGCAGAGTTTACCACCTGGCCGAAGGAAGCCACCCTCAAGGCGCTCACCGACAAACCCGCACCAGCCGTCGCCAAGGAACTCGACTTCTGGTACTTTGTCCAGTACAACCTCGACCAGCAGATGCATGCTGCCCATGAGTATGCACGCCAGCACCGTATCATATTGAAGGGCGACATCCCCATCGGCATCAGCCGCGACGGCGTGGAGGCATGGGTGGAGCCGAAGTACTTCAACCTGAACGGACAGGCCGGTGCGCCGCCCGATCCGTTCTCTGCCGACGGCCAGAACTGGGGATTCCCCACCTACAACTGGGATGCGATGCTTAGCGACGGATGTCAGTGGTGGGTACGCCGCTTCCGCAAGATGGCACAGTTCTTCGACGCCTACCGCATCGATCACGTACTGGGCTTCTTCCGCATCTGGGAGATTCCTGTACCGCAGAAGTCAGGACTGGAAGGACAGTTCTCGCCGGCCCTCGGCCTGAGCCGCGAAGAGATTGAGGGTTACGGCATCTATGGTCACGACGACCTGTTCCTGGTCGACCACAAGCGTTCCGATCGCTGGCATCCACGCATTGCCGTGCAGTATCAGGAACCGTATCAGAGGTTGGACGAGGGCGAGAAGTACAACTTCAACCGCCTGTATAACGACTACTTCTACCGTCGCAACAACCACTTCTGGTATCAGGAAGCCATGAAGAAACTGCCACGCCTCACCCAAGCCACCCGCATGCTCTGCTGTGCCGAGGACTTGGGTATGGTGCCCGACTGCGTACCCTGGGTGATGAACGAGCTGCGCATCCTGTCACTCGAGATCCAGACCATGCCGAAAGATCCTACCGTCCGCTTCGGCAAGCTGTCGCACAACCCATACCGCAGCGTATGCACCTTCTCGACTCACGACATGCCGACACTACGCCAGTGGTGGGACGAAGACATGGAGCAGACGCAGGCCTACTACAACGGACCGCTACGCCGTGGCGGTGCTGCCCCGCACCCGCTGCCGGGCTGGCTGGCCAAGGACATCGTCAGCCGTCAGCTGACATCGCCTTCCATGCTCTGTCTGCTGTCACTGCAGGACTGGCTCAGCATCGACGAACAGCTGCGTCTGCCCGACCAGAATGCCGAGCGCATCAACATCCCGGCCAATCCGCGTCACTATTGGCGTTACCGCATGCATCTTACCATCGAGCAGCTGATGGCTGCCGACGACTTCAACGAGACTGTCCGCACCCTCATCACGCAGAGCGGAAGATGATAAAAAGGTGGCGAGCAAACTGATCAAAGGTCAAAAGTAAGAAGGTAAAAAAAGTAAGATTGTCTAATGATGAAAAAAGAATCGATTTCAAAGGTATTGAGAACGGTAATGGGCGTTTTGCTCTTTTTTACCCTCTTGCCTTTACCTGCTTTGGCAGGCGAAGTGACCTCACCCAACGGGCTGGTGAAGGTGAAGTTCTACCTTGACAACCAGGGAAGGCCCACCTACGAGATGTCCTACAAGGATCGTCCCGTGGTTCTACCCTCTCACCTTGGTATGGAACTGGCCAAGGACCAGCATGCCTCGAAAGGACTGAAGGAAACCGACCTGTTGGACGGCTTCACGCTGAAAAGCGAACAGATCAGCGAGTTTGACGAGACGTGGCAACCCGTCTGGGGCGAAACCCGTGACATCCGTAACCACTACGCCGAGTACGCTGCTATACTACAGCAGCCCACGGAACAGCGCGAGATCATCATCCGCTTCCGCGTCTACGACGACGGTATCGGTTTCCGTTACGAGTTCCCGCAGCAGAAGAACCTCGACTACTTCCTGATCAAGGAGGAACATACGGAGTTTGCCATGACAGGTGACCATACTGCCTGGTGGCTGGCAGGCGACTATGACACCCAGGAATCGGTGACTCAGGAGAGCCGCCTGTCTGAAATTCGTGGGCGTATGCATCAGGCCGCCCACTGGGGCAATTCCTCGGTAGCGGTCTTCTCGCCCACGGGCG
>Ga0265298_10006388_pt1 | contig 14564 bp, 13 predicted proteins | sample AusTroGonzalo_MG_3_FD_193486 | JGI IMG/M metagenome (GOLD analysis project Ga0265298, IMG submission 193486) | Bovine rumen microbial communities from tropical cattle in Woodstock, Queensland, Australia - Gonzalo_01 | ecosystem: Host-associated > Mammals > Digestive system > Stomach > Rumen ... | reverse complement strand
GGGTTCTGTGAATAGCCTATCCTGTTGCCAGTAGACATCATGATGATTTCATTCTTGTTGCCTTGGTTACTGCCTGAGGCACCGCTCTCCACGATGTTGAATGGCGAATACTGGCCCACGAAGGTCACCTTTCCGTCGGTGCTCGTTATCTCGGTCGGCGCCGTGCTGCTGATGGTGACGTCGCTGAACGTGGGATTCACGATATTATCACCGCTGTCCCACTTGATGATATACGGTGTACCTGCCTCTATCTTGGTCACCGCACCCTTGGTGGTGAAGTTCAGCGTCAACGTGCCGTCCGTCAGGCTGGCATTGTCCAGCGCACGTACGTCAGCGCCTGCGAGGGGTGAACCCTCGAGCACGAGGTCGAACGGCAGGCACAGCGTGTTCCAGTCGCCGTTCTTCGTCAGTGTGCGCCCTGAGAGTTTGACATCCCCTGAGCGCCCGTTGTTCTTCGTCAGAAGGCTTGTATTGCCCGAACCGTCGTTATCCATGACGAGGGTGATGTTCACGGTCTCAGAGCCTGATATCTGGTTGCCGCTGCTTCTATGCGTCCAGAGCATGCTGCTGGCCATCTTCGCCATACTCTTCTTCGTGGGTATCTTCTTCCTCGTCGACAGCTTCTGCGGCTATGCCGTCAGTTCGGCACCCAAGAAGGTGAGCGACGCCGAAGAGAACAAGGCGCAGGAGGACGAGGAGCTGGCAAACAACAGCAGCGCAGAACTAGTACCCGACGTGATGCTGCATGTCGAAGAGGCGGTAGACCGCTGGATAGCCCGCGGCGGCTACCGAGAGAGCGGCATCAACTTGCCTGCAGCGGCCGAGGCCATAGGCGTACCGCGCTATCTGCTGTCGGCATGGCTCAAGACCGACGAGCAGCGCACATACTCCAGTTGGATGACCGCCCTGCGCATAGAGGAGGCCCAGCGTGTCATCAAGGCCCATCCCGACTGGAACAACGAGACCATCGCCGCCCATTGCGGCTTCGCCGACCGCAGCTACTTCCAGCGCAAATTCAAGGAACTTACCGGCATCACTCCCGCCCAATACACCCAGCAGGTGTAACTATACTAGAAACAGTGTCATCACAAAGCGGGCTCCACCGGTATAGGTTGTATCAAGCTTGATATCACCACCTAGACGGCGAACTAAGCTGCGAGCTACGGTGAGTCCGATGCCTGTACCATCGTAGTATTCATTAAGTTGCACGAACTCATCGAAAATGTGCTCAGCTTCTGTAGCAGGAATGCCGATACCCGTGTCTTCCACGATGAACTGCACACCGTTGTCAACGGCACTAAGCCTTAAGACAACCCGTTGTTTCGCATCCGAGGATGCCTGATGTCCATAAGCCTCGGCAGGAGCCGTGAACTTACGGGCATTATCGAGCAGCAGCGAAAGGGCACGGACTGCTGCACTCTGGCATGTGGTGAGCGCTACTGTCTCACATCCTTCATCCAATAGTAATTCGAACGCCAAGTGACTAGCCCTCTCAATGCCTGAGGCTTCCACAGCAGCCGAAGCAATTTCTATGGCCAAAACATGATCGGTAAGTTCGATGACTGTATGGCTGCCGGCTTCCGACAGTTCCAGCATCTTATTGACTAACCCCGTAATGCGGTCGGTATTCTCCATAATCTGTTTGTTGGCTTCTTCGCGCGACACGTCATCGAGTGCCATCCCTGAAGTAAGCACTTGTGCGAAGCCGGAAAGAATGTTCAGCGGTGTACGGAACTCGTGCGATACCTGCTGGATGAACTTGGTTTTCATTCTCGACGACTCCTCAGCACGTTCGTTGGCAATGGTAAGCTGCTGATTCTTCTCTTCCAAACGCTTTCGTTCGCGACGTCGTATCAGCGCATAGCCTATAAACGCCACAAGGAGTAACAGGATGACGACGCTAAGGGCTATCGCTCTGGTATGCATCAGCTTAACCTTCTGCTCAGCAATCTGCATCTCCTTGCCTTGAATATCATATACGGTTGCCATTTCTGCCATCTGACTGCGTTTCTGCCATAGATAGGCGGAGTCAAAGCGTTCGGAGATCTGTCTGGCGGCATAAAGTGCGGAATCCTTTCGCCCAGCATTGAGGTTAGCGCGGAACTTAGGCAGATAGTATGCATAGATTTCCTCCAGATATACCTTGGGGACGCGCCAATGGATGAAACTGTCCAGATGCTCATAATTCTCGGCAGCCTCCTTCCAACGTTCGGCAGGCATCAGGTAGTCATTAGCCTGAATGTAGCCATTTGCGTCACGGGTAGCCCGGTCTTTGCAGTATTTGTCATATTCCGCTGCAGCAGAATCTTTCTGGCCGATAATCCATAGTCTAGTGGCACGGTCCAGATGAATATAGCCATCATAAACCTTCCAAACAGCGGCATTGGGGTGTCTGCGCCTGAATACCTGTTCTACGGAGTCAATCAACTCGAGCCAACTCTTGCTCTGCTCCCAGTCCTTTGCCATCACGTAGGCGTCTTTCACCCTAGCATAACAGTTGATAAGCCTCTGATGGATAATCCCCGACGAGTCTGTAGACAGAATTTCCCAGCATAAACCCCGTGCCCTGTTACCTACGTCTTTCGCCTTCTGGGGCTCATTGAGTTTGACGTAGCAGCAGGTCATCATGGTCAGCACGTTGGTCATCTGGTCGTATTGTCCGTTTCTTAGCGAGTCCATCGAGGCTATCAGCGGTACAGCAACGCGCAGGAAACCCTCATAGTTGTGAGTCATATACAGCTGATAAGCCAGCCAGCTGGCACCATAGTTGTAATACCACTGTTTACGGTCTTTCAGGCTGTTATGAGTGACAATCTGCCTGCCCAGTCTCTCTACCTCGGCATCAATCTCATTACGATGATAGAAACGCTGATGAGTGATGAGACGGAACGTCAAGGCTCCCAATTCATTCAGGTCACCCGTCTTCTCCAAGCTGTCTATCAGGAAGTATGAACGCATAGTGTCGCCAGCGTTGATACCCTCTCTTAAAATCATAGAGTCGGCCCAGTTGTAATCCGGGTGTATCGACAGTTGTTTCTTCTCTTCCCTTTTCTCGCAGGCAAAGAGGGAAGCCATTAAGGCTATCACGAGAAGCGGAATGCTGAATGATTTATTCATTGTCATTAACTTTTTGGGTTAGCTTAGTTCTTCTCTCACTTAATCACGATCTTCTTTCCATGATGGATGTACATACCCTTCGTGGTGGGCTTGCCGTCCAGCTTGCAACCATCGATAGTGTGCCAGGAGCCCCCTACCAAACCTTCCCGTAGGGAGGCTTCCGTACCCTCTCCTTCGGGGGAGATGGTGAGGGGTTCTATTCCCGTCTCTGTGCCGTCGGTGACTCCGACAACATCCCAGGCCTTGGCTACGGCTGCCCATCGTTGAATGTTTTGAAGAAGTGCCCATCACGCAGTTGCTGAGCCTCAACGATGATGGTAGACAGGGCTACCACTACAAACAAGACTATTTTTCTCATCCTAATACATAGAGCGTCGATAAACCAACTTATTGACGGTGTTATTGTGGACTATCACATCACCCGTACCGCTGACATTTAGTGACATTTCTGCCCTTTTGCAAGCTTCCAGCACTTCACGGTCACACTCTTCTTGTGAACCATGCTTAGTGAATTTCTCGGAATCGGTGCCAAGGGCAGCCTGATAGACAGCCATCACTTCATTACGCCAGTTTCCGGCTTCGATGCCTGTCATTAGTCCACCCGGTTCTACTATAATCGAATAGGAGAACTCGTCCTTGTCTTTGGTACAAGAAGTTAGTACTGTCATGGTCATTACACAGCAAAGGATGGCTGCGAGGGTAAAGAGATTCTTTTTCATAACTATTTGTTTTTACGTTTGTGTTCTCGATTTCGTTTGCAAAAGTAGTCCATCTTCAGAAAACAACAGTCCCACAGTAGGAAAAAAGAGTCTCAAAACAGGAAAAAGTAAGCCTGACAGAAATTGCCAGGCTTAAAGATTCCGATGAAATGGGCATTTTTGTTATTTCCTTGCTGCCCTACGATAATCTGAGGGCGACATGCCGTAGGCGTCGCTAAAGACGCGGAAGAACGAGCTGCGGGAGAAACCGGAGAGCTCAGCAATGACGACCACGGCATCTGTTGTCGTTGCCAGCAGACGGGCGGCATAACGCAGACGGTACTCGTTGAGGAATCCGTTGACACTCTTGCCGTCAGCACAAGCACTGATGGCATCCGTCACATAGTGCTCATTGGTGCCAAGGAGTTGGGCCAGGCGGATGCGATCCATATCGGTGTCGGTATAGATATGGTTGGGACCATCCATGAGGTCGCAGATACGACAGAAGAGCTGCTGATTAGCTGTCAGGTTCTCCTGGGGTTCAGCTTTTAACTGCACAATGGCCTGTTGCTCCTCTCGTTCGCGTTGTTCAATCTCAGTCAGCAGGCGGCGGTTCTTCTCAAGGAGCACCTTATTGTATTTTCGTGCACGCAAAAACAGATAACCTATGAGCAGGAGGACAAGGATAGCAGTGGCAAGCAGTACACGGTGGATGCGAGTCTCGGCACGGGCATCGTTCAGTGCCATCTCTTTTTCATGGGTCTGGTAGATAACAGCCAACTCGGTAGCATCGTCCTTCCGCTGCCAGATGAGTGCAGAGTCGATGGCCTCACAGATAGTGGCTCCAATCCTCAGGGCTTCGTCCTTGTGGCCAGCCTTCATATTGGCTAGATAACGTGGTGTCAGACGGTAGCGGATATTCTCAAAGTTCATTTGTGCACCGTCGCGAGACAGTTCACTGCTGTCATAGTGTTCGAACAGGTCTGCTATCTCATCATAGCGTTCCACTTCCTTTAGAAAGTCCATGGCTGAGTTGATCACGAACGTATTCCATACTTGGCTACGGGGGATGCCGTCGTAAACGGCAATGGCTTCACGGGTATGCCCCGTACCCTGTAACAGTCTGGCTTGATAGAGAGCCAGGTGGACTTTGTATTCCTCAACTAACAGGGAGTCGGTCTTGGTTTTGCTCTTCTGTTCAAAAAACTTAAACTCGTGTTCGCTGCGTTCCAGCCATTCGGCAAATTTGTCATACTCGCCAGTCTCTAGGTAGAAGTCCATCAGGTTACAGGCATAGATAACCAGATTGATATTGCCAGACTCCGATCCACCAAGCTCCTGCAGTATCTCGTCGTAGGCCCTTAGGAAGCTACGTTCAGCCTCAGGCATTTGTTTCAGTGCCAATTGGTTCTGACCAATTTGTAGCAGTACAAATGAGCGCATTTGAGGAGGAAAGTCTTTGTTCGTCTCCATCACCTTCATCACCTCCATGGCAATCTCCATTGAGCCTTTCAGATCATATCGCAGGTAGCGGAGTGCCATCAAGCCGTAAGCACTCTTGGAATAGGTCTTCCAGTCTCTTGCGGGGTGGTCTTTCAGTGCGTCGTATGCTTTCTTGAAATACATCTCCGCTATTCGCTTCTGACCTATCCGGTCGTATTTCGAGCCACGCTCCCAGTCGGCCATCGCTGCTGTGTCGCGTTTCGTCTGCTCGACCGTCTGGTTCTGATGCTGACCATGGTTTGTGCAAGCCAGCAATACGATAACAATGGCGGATAGTATGATGATGAATCTGGTTTTTCTCATAAGTGGGCATCCAGTAATTTGCTGCAAAGGTACGCTTTTTTCGGGAATAATAGCCTACTGCCTTTCACTCAAACTGCTTGGCCCATTCCAGGAACTTCACGACCCCTGCATGGCCAAACTTCTCCAGTGACTGAGCGGTCTCCAACACGGTACGCACATGGTCTGGCTTGGACTTGGAATAGAACTTGTCGGCATAGCAGATAATCTGTTCTTCCAGAGTTTCTGGTTCCCAGCCAGGCAGACCAGTACCTGTGTGGCGCTCGGCGACACGGGCATGACGAGGGAAGCCTTCAGCACGCAACAGTTCGCCGCCAATCTGACCATGACGGATATAGGGTTCTGTACCGTGACAATGAATGGACGGGGCATCACACTGATAGATGCCAATATCGTGCAACATGGCAGCTTCTTCTAAGAACTGTTTGTCGACGGGCAGTTCCTGGTGCTTGCGAACAATCTGCAAACAGCGGTCAGCAACCTGTCGGCTATGTTGCAATAATACCCTGCGGAGCTCATCGTCCGCAGGGTAATATTTATCTATAATGGCCTGATAATCCATAACCAATAACCATTAAATGTTAACCAATAAAAGTTAGGCGTTAGGCCTCTCTTTCTATCCAGCCCAGGTTGTCGCCCTTGCGAACCTTGGCACCTTGCTTGGCAGCAACCTCCACGAGTTTACCGCCAATAGCAGCAGGAATGGGAACGATCTCGCCCCAAGGAGCCTGGATATAGCAGAAGGTGTCGCCCTCCTTGTACTGCTGGCCGACGAACGGCTCCAGACAAGGCTCGCAAGCGCCCTCGCCAGAGAACTCGTAGTACACCTGACCAGCGATAGGAGCTGTCAGCGCGTCAGCCTTGGCATGCTTGAAGGCAGCAATCTCAGCAGGGCTCAGCTTAGAACCGAGCTTAGCGTCCTTGGCCTTCTGGATGTCAGCCAGCAGCTGCTTCTTAGCCTGGCCACTCTTGAACGGACGGTACTGCTCGGGGTGCATAGCCAGCTCGAAGAGCTCTTCGTTGTCCTGACCATAGTCCCAACCGTTCTCGTCCATTTCCTTCTTGAAGCCTTCGAGGGCGTTGGGGATAAGGGTGTGAGGATCAGCGGTAGTGAACTCGCGGTTCTGCTTCTTGGCCAACTCAATGAACTCAGGATCGATAGTGCCAGGCACCTTGCCGCTCTTGCCGAGGATCATACCCCAGATGGCGTCGTCCATCATGACATAGCGACCCTTGCCCTGCTCCATCGTCAGCAGGTTCATCAGAGCGATGTTCTTCGTGTACTGAGAGAACGGTGTTACCAATGGGGGATAACCCACGCGTGGCCATACATACTCTACCTCGTTGAACAGCTTGACCAGCATATCGTCCATAGACAGTGTAGGCTCGCCCTTCTTCTCGCGCAGCTTGTTGATCATGCTCTGGATAGGACCGAGGTCAGCCATCATGGAACCCATCATGCCGCCAGGCAGACCACTGCCGAGCAACAATGACGACATGTGCTTGTTGGCAGGATTGATGAAACAGCCCAACCAGTCGTCGATGAACTCCTGTGTCAGGCTACGAGCCTGCATATACGCGTTCATATTAATATCTGCCACCTCGAAGCCTTCGTTCTTCAGCATCGACTGTACAGAGATGATATCGGGATGAACCTTACCCCAGCTCAATGGCTCGATGGCGGTATCAATGATGTCGGCACCGTTGTTACAAACCTCCAGGATAGAGGCCATAGACAGGCCAGGACCAGAGTGGCCATGATACTGGATGATGATATCAGGATGCTTGGTCTTGATAGCCTTCGTCAGCGCACCCAGCAGGGCGGGCTGTCCGATACCAGCCATATCCTTCAGACAGATTTCCTCAGCACCAGCAGCAATCACCTCGTCGGCAATCTTTGAGTAATACTCTACGGTATGCACAGGACTGGTGGTGATACACAGGGTAGCCTGTGGAATCATGCCAGCAGCCTTGGCCCACTTGATACTGGGAATGATGTTACGTGTATCGTTCAAGCCACAGAAAATACGGGGAATATCCACACCCTGGGCCTTCTTAACCTTATACATCAGCTCACGTACGTCATCGGGTACGGGATACATACGCAGCGCGTTCAGACCACGATCCAGCATGTGTGTCTGGATGCCCACCTCATTGAAAGGCTTACAGAAAGCACGCACAGCCAGGTTGGGGTTCTCGCCAGCCATCAGGTTCACCTGCTCGAAGGCACCACCGTTGGTTTCTACACGGGCAAAGCAACCCATGTCGATAATAACGGGAGCAATGCGCTCTAACTGATCCTTACGGGGCTGAAACTTGCCTGACGACTGCCACATGTCGCGGTACACAAGACTAAACTTAATCTTCTTTTTCATGCTATTTTTCGTATTAAACAGATAATTTCCTGCAAAGATACAAAATAATTGAGAATTATTTCTTACTTTTGCACAATAATTTGTATAAAGCAATGAAAAAGGCCTTTTTTTTCATATTTGCCACCATGCTCTTGATGGGTGCATGCGGCACAAAGCAGGAACAGCCAACGACAGACGTTGCTGACGATGCTATCAGCCTGAAGAAGAACCTGCCAGGCGACTCTGCCCTGTATGGTCTGGCATGTGACGGATGTACCGACTCGGTACTGGTATTCCTCCCCTACTCTGGCGGAGACCCCGACACGTTTGACATCATCAACGCCTTCCAAGAGCACCGCATCTATGGTCGTCCACGTATTGGCGACGAGTTGGCAGTCATCGTAAACCCAGCAGACCGTGACGAGGCACTGAGCGTGGTGAACATGGAGATGCTGAAGGGAGAATGGTGTTATCAGGTGCTCCCGCAGCTACGTTCTGTAGACAGCTTGCACAAGCGCATGCAACGTCGCATGATAGCGCGTATGAGCGATTCACTGCGCCAACTGATGATAACACCTCGCGAATACTCACTACGCCTGAAGCGCGACTACACGGTGACTGCACGCGGAGGTCAGAGACGTCGCACTACTACCGACGACATGTCGCCCGTAGTATATCCTACACTAAAGCGCTATACCGACTGGTATTTCTATAACGGTATGCTGATTCTGAAAGCCGACACGGTAGCAGGAATCTCCAAGGAAGGTGACGTACCTGAAACTGATACGGCACAAATCAGGCTACTGATGCCTGACTCGCTCATCCTGGAGTTCAGCGACCACACACAGGAATACTACCGCAAAATAGAATAGAATTTAACGTAACTGATAATTCATCATACGCTGCTCAGCAAGGGCAGCGTATTTTGTTTCTGGCTGTCCGTAGTTGGCATAGGGATAGATGCTGATACCACCACGCGGTGTAAACAGTCCTACTACCTCTATATATTTAGGCTGCATCAACTTCACCAGGTCCTTCATGATGATGTTGACACAATCCTCGTGGAAATCACCGTGGTTGCGGAACGAGAAGAGGTAGAGCTTGAGGCTCTTCGACTCCACCATGCGCTCGCCAGGGATATACATAATCTTGATTTCCGCAAAGTCGGGCTGACCCGTGATAGGACACAAGGACGTAAACTCAGGGCAGTTGAACTGTACCCAGTAGTCGTTGTCCTTATGCTTGTTCTCAAACGTCTCCAGCACCTCTGGCGCATACGTCATCTTGTATTCTGTCTTCTTGCCCAACTGCTGCAGGCCTTCTTGTTCTCTGTTCATATTTTCAGGATATTAAAGATGTTATAGTTGATATCATTGTCGAAGACATCCTCGTGGTCATGCTTCTTGGTAAACTCCACGACACGGATGGTGACAGGGAGTACGAGGATTTCGTAGAGTGTCTTCAGCGTCACCTGCGAAATCATCAGTGAAGGCATCTCGTCCCAGGGGATGACACCACCTAAAGCCAACGGGAAGAAGATGACGGAGTCGACACCTTCACCAAACACGGTGCTCAGGATGGCACGGGCTGAGAAGTTCTTACCACCTGAAGACAGCTTCATACGCGACATGACGTAGGCATTGGTGAACGAACCACAGATGAAGGCGATGAACGAGGCCAGCGCAATACGCGGTGCAAGACCAAAAATCTGATGGAATCCTGCCTCGCCATCCCAATAGTCGGCGCCAGGTATCCAGTCGGCAATGGCGCCCATGATGACAAAGAAGAAGTTCATGGCGAAGCCCATCCAGATGAGCATGCGGGTACGGCTATAGCCCCACACCTCACACACCACATCGTTGATGATGTAGCTTACGGGGAATACGATAATACCTGCTGTCAGGTTGACAGGTCCGAAGGAGAGTTGCTTTGTTTCCAGTACGTTTGCCGTAATCAGGCAGACGCAGAACAGGGTGCCGAAAAGCATAAACAGCACGCTGACACGTTTCTTTTCTTCCATATTATTCTTGTTTTGTTAAAGGGGGTTCGGCCATCGCTTGGCTTTTGCAAGTACCCCTGTTATTAAAAGCGGGTGCAAAGGTACAATAAAAAGATGAAAAATGAAAGATGAAAAATGAAAAATTTGCTTCCGCTACTACATAATTCATAATTATTTTGTAATTTTGCACTCAAAATTGAAAAATACAAAGAAATGGCAGAAAAGAAATTCAAGAGAACAACAGTGACCTCAGCACTGCCTTATGCTAATGGTGGTGTGCATATCGGTCACCTGGCTGGTGTGTATATCCCAGCAGACATCTACGTGCGCTACCTGCGTCTGAAGAAGGAGGATGTCATGTTTATCGGAGGTTCTGACGAGCATGGTGTACCCATCACCGTTCGTGCCCGCAAGGAGGGCATCACCCCACAGGATGTGGTAGACCGCTATCATAAGATGATTAAGGACTCATTTGCTGAGTTTGGCATCTCATTTGACATCTATAGCCGTACCACCAGCGAGACACACCACAAGTTTGCCGCTGAATGGTTCCGCAAGCTCTACGACGAGGGCAAGTTGGTGGAGGAGACCACCGAGCAACTCTATGACGAGGAGGCCAAGCAGTTCCTGGCAGACCGCTACGTTACTGGCGAGTGTCCCCACTGCCACAACGAGGGAGCTTATGGCGACCAGTGTGAGAAGTGTGGCCGTGACCTGAGTCCTACGGAGCTCATCAATCCCAAGTCTACCATCTCTGGTTCTACCCCCGTGCTGAAGGAGACCAAGAACTGGTATCTGCCCCTGAACGAGTATCAGGACTGGCTGAAGCAGTGGATTCTGGAGGGTCACAAGGAGTGGCGCCCCAACGTCTACGGTCAGTGCAAGTCGTGGTTGGAGATGGACCTGCAGCCACGTGCTATGACGCGCGACCTGAACTGGGGTATCCCCGTACCCATCGAGGGTGCTGAGGGTAAGGTGCTCTACGTATGGTTCGACGCCCCCATCGGCTACGTCTCCAACACTGTCGAGCTCTGCAAGAACAACCCCGAGAAGTGGGGCAACTGGGAGAAGTGGTGGCAGGATGAAGACACTCGTCTGGTACACTTCATCGGCAAGGACAACATCGTGTTCCACTGCATCATCTTCCCCGTTATGATGAAGGCCCACGGCAAGTATATCATGCCCGACAACGTACCCTCTAACGAGTTCCTGAATCTGGAGAACGACAAGATTTCTACCTCACGCAACTGGGCTGTATGGTTGCATGAGTACTTGGAGGATATGCCTGGTAAGCAGGACGTATTGCGCTATGTACTGACAGCCAATGCTCCTGAGACCAAGGACAACAACTTTACATGGAAGGACTTCCAGGATCGTAACAACAACGAGCTGGTGGCCGTCTATGGCAACTTCGTCAACCGTGCCCTGCAACTGACCAAGAAATACTGGAACGGTGTAGTGCCCGCATGTGGCGAGCTGCTGGATGTAGATAAGGCTGCCCTTGAAGAGTTCAAGGATGTGAAGGGTAAGGTGGAAGCACTGCTCAACCAGTTTAAGTTCCGCGATGCTCAGTTCGAGGCTATGAATCTGGCACGTATCGGCAACCGCTACATCACCGAGTGTGAGCCTTGGAAGGTATGGAAGACTGACCAGAAGCGTTGCGAGACCATTCTGAACATCTGCTTGCAGCTGACCGCCAACCTGGCTATCGCCTTCGAGCCGTTCCTGCCCTTCTCTTCAAAGAAGCTGCGCGACATGCTGAATCTGGAGAGTTTCGAATGGGATGAGTTGGGCTCAACAGAGCTGCTGAAAGCTGGTCACCAGTTGGGTGAACCTGCTCTGCTGTTCGAGAAGATTGAGGATGATGTCATCCAGAAGCAGCTTGACAAGCTGGCAGCTACGAAGAAAGCCAACGAGGCTGCCCAGTATAAGGCTGCGCCCATCAAGGACACCGTATCGTTCGAGAACTTCGAGAAGCTCGACATCCGCGTAGGTCTGGTGAAGGACTGCCAGAAGGTGAAGAAGTCAAAGAAGCTATTGCAGTTCACCATCGATGACGGCTCAGGCACTGACCGCACCATCTGCTCAGGTATTGCTGCCTTCTACGAGAATCCTGAGGAACTAATTGGCAAGCGCATCCTCTTCGTCGCCAACTTCGCACCCCGCACCATGATGGGCATCGAGAGTCAGGGTATGATTCTCTCTGCCGTGGATGCAGACGAGAGCCTCAGCGTAGTGACAACTACTAAGGACGTAAAGCCTGGCTCACAGGTAGGATGAAGTAGATGAAAGATTAAAAATGAAAAATTAAATATAAAGGCTGCGAATCATCGCAGCCTTTATATTTTTTATGAGCGTCCAAACAGCCATTTCTTAAAGAACGGACTGACGCGCAGGATATTCGACGAGATGATACAGAAGCCGATGATGAGCAACGCCATGGCCACGGAGATGGTGGTGTCGAGCACGAAGTTGTGGCGGTACTTGTCGAAGAACATACCAATGGCAGGCACGTTGGGCATGAAGAAGAAGTGGATGAGGTAGATGTCCAGCGTGCGACGGCCGATATATTGCAACGAGGCGCCAATCACTGTCAGCTTGGTGAAGTACTGCTGATAGCTGCGGAAATACATGAAGACTATGGTGAGCAGACCAAATTTGGCAATCGTAGAAGGCAGGTTGGTCCATTCCATACGCAGCTGGTGCCATTTCAACACGTCGAGTGTGGACAAGATAACCAAGATGATGACCAGCGGATAGAACCACTTGGAGTCCATGACGCGCTGTGCCCTGTCCCAGTAGCGATGGACGATGTTGCCATAGAGGAAGAAGGGAAAATGAATGAACACCCTACCCAGCGACAAGTCGTCAATCCACTGGATATGTGCACCCTTGTAGCCCTGCGCCCATGAGAAATACTTGGGCAGGAAGCACGTCTCGTAGAATCCCAAAGAGATGAGAAAGAGGATGGTGATGGGTATCCATGACTTCACGTGGAGCTTGCTTTCTACGTAAGCAAAGAGATAATAGATAACAAACATCCACAGCAAGGCAATAGTAAACCAATAGCCACCTTTCGTAGCTGAGTGGAAATTGGTGATGACAGCTTCCACGAAATGAGGCGACAACATGGCACAGAACAGGAAGAAGAAACAGGCGGTGGGAATGATTTGCACCTTCAGTTTCTTGACGAGCAACTGTCCCAGATTGTGGGCATCCCACACCTGTGCAGCCTTATAAGCGAGAAATCCGCTGACAAAGAAAAATAGCGGCATGCGGAACAACAACAGGAAAGGCAGCGATGATGACCACTTCCAGTTCTGTTCAAAGCCCATCTGACTGACATGGTTGGCCACCACCAGTATCATGGTGAAGCCTCGCAGTGCATCAAGCCATTCCAGACGTGGTTTCTTAACGGGTATCTCCATAAGCATTCATTTGGGCTGCAAAGTTACGAATATTTTTTCAAAGTGCCAATATCTGACGTACCTTTTCGTCCATCGGTTGCAGCGCATCTATCCAGTGGATGGTAAAGCCTCGACGCTCCATACCTCTGAACCACGTCATCTGACGCTTGGCAAACTGATGGATGGCTATCTCCAGACGCTGAAACATCTCGTCGTAGGTTAGCTTACCCACCAGATACTCCGTCACAAACTTATATTCCAGTCCATAATAGATAAGGTCTTCGGCAGGAATGCCCTCAGCCAACAAGCCTCTAACCTCCTCTATCATTCCCTCTTCCAAACGGGCTTTCAGACGGCGAGTAATCTTCTCACGACGGGCCTCACGGTCTATGTTCACACCGATAATGAGTGAGTCGATAGGCGGTAGTTCACGCTTAGGAGTGGGCGTATGCAGGTTGTACACCTCAATCTCAATGGCACGGATGGCACGCTGACAGGAGTCCACATCCGTCGTATTGTGCATCGTCGAACCGTTCTTCTGTTTCAGTTCCACGAGCATCTGTGTCAGTTCTTCCAGCGTCTTACCCTCCAAACGTGTCCTTAGCTCAGGATTCTGGGGTACGGGCGACAACTGATAGCCTTTCAGTACGGCCTCGATATAAAGACCTGTGCCACCACAGAGGATAGGCATCTTCCCTCTACCTATTATATCTTGATAGGCATCGAAGAAGTCCTGCTGATACTGAAACAGGTTATACTTCGTACCAGGCTCACAGATGTCGATAAGATGATAGGGAATGTCAACGGGAGACCCATTGACCACAAGAGAATAGTCCGCGAGGTCTTTGCCCGTACCAATATCCATTCTTCGATAGACCTGACGGGAGTCAGCAGAGATAATCTCTCCGTTAATCTGTTGTGCCAACGCCGCTGCCAATGGTGTCTTGCCACTGGCCGTAGGTCCTAATATGGTTATCATTTTCTGCATATCTGTTGGCAAAAGTACACAAAAAAAGCCACCCGACAAAATCGAGTGGCTATTTTTTATATCTGAGTGGTATTATTTCAGTTGACTCCGTCGACTGAAAAACGCGACTCAGCCAAATAAGCACGCTTTTTGGCGTTCGCTGCTTATTTCAGTTCAGCGAGGTACTTAATGGTGCGAACCATCTGAGAAGTGTAAGAG
>Ga0265298_10006387_pt1 | contig 14568 bp, 21 predicted proteins | sample AusTroGonzalo_MG_3_FD_193486 | JGI IMG/M metagenome (GOLD analysis project Ga0265298, IMG submission 193486) | Bovine rumen microbial communities from tropical cattle in Woodstock, Queensland, Australia - Gonzalo_01 | ecosystem: Host-associated > Mammals > Digestive system > Stomach > Rumen ... | reverse complement strand
GGTGCTTGCGAGGTCTTCCGCGTTTCTTCTTAGGTTGCAATGCTTTCAGTCGCTTGCGCTCTTCGGCCTTAGTTCGTCGCTCTGCCTGGTACTCAGCCATTGTTCGGTGTGGCTTGGGCTGGTAGCCATGACTGATGGCATACTGTTTGTTGCGCTCGCTGATCTGCTTGCGCTCTTCGTCAGTCCATTGGTGCGGATGGGTCAGCCCTGTGCGCACGGCATGTTGCATGTTCGCCTGATAGGTACACCATTCGAGGTTGCTCACATGATTGTTGAGTTTGTTGCCGTCGATATGGTTGATGCACGGCAGGCTGTCGGGGTTAGGTGTGAATGCTTCGATGACCAACCGATGCACCTTGCGGCAGTACGGTTTGTTGTTCATCCAGAACATCACCGCATAGTAACCTCTGCGCTGGATGGTCTGAGGCATGATGCGCCCAACCATACCGTGGTACCTTTTCATTGAGCGCACACGTCCGAGGTTGCTCACCTCATACTCACCGTTGAACTCCTGAATCGGTTTCCATTGTTCCTGTTCCATCGTCTTCTTTCTTTACGAATTTACTCATGAGGTTGTCAGCCCATCGGTCTTGCCTTGCCTCGGCACGCTGGCGCACTATCTTCGCCGTGTTGCTGCCCAGCTCCTTATGGATGCGGGCATGACAGGCGAAGCACAGAGCCTTCAGCCCTTGAAGTCCGCAGTCGATAGCCAACCGCTTCATCTCGTCTTTGGTTCGGGCCGTCTCAATCGGCACCACATGATGCACACACCTGGCACTCGTCACGATGCCCTCCTTCAGACATTCCTCGCACAGTCCGTTGGTGCTCCTGAGTTTCGCAATGCGCAACTCCTTCCACTCGCGGCTGTTGTATATCTCCGCCTTATCTTTGGCTACCTTGTCGCTCACCCCTCGCCAGTTTCGCTTCTTATTCATACGCTTACCATTCTTCAGTGAATGGTCGCCACGGCAGGATCTCCAAGTATGCGAGCGTTTCCGGGTCGGCCTTTGGTTTGGGTTGTTCACGGTGGGGCAGTCGGTATTGACTCTCTTCAATCATGGTCGCTCATGTTGGTTGGTGGTTCTTCGGTCTGTCGGTGTTCACCCTCCCAGTCCTTTGCCTCCATGTCGGCTATCTCGCGGTCATCATCCGTCCATTGGATAATCTGCTGCTGAGCATTGGCCAGGCTGTCGGGTGTGCGGTGTGGTTTGCGCTTCTGTTTGTTGCCCCATTCGATCACCTTCCCGAAGTCGTGGTGTTCGCCCAGTTTCGGCAGTTCGTTGCGGTCGGCTTCGTCGAGCAGGTCGATGAGCGCAGCGTCGCAAAGCGTCATCAGTGTTTCGCGCACACTCTTCGACTTCATGCTGAGCTGTACCTGGCGCAGCTCACGATAGAGTCCGGCCATTGACACCTCAACCACGCGCTCCAGTATGTCATCCACGCAGTAAGTGCGTCGCGGCTTCTGACCTGGCATAGCTGGTTTGTCGATCATCACCAGTCCGTAACCCTTGCGGGGCAGTCGGTTGGCTCCCTTTCCGTCGTATTGTTGTGTCACGAGGATCACTTGCGCCACGTCTGCCATTGCCGTCGGACTGGCGAAGTTGAATGCGCGATTCCAATCGCTATCCATCTCCAGCATGTGCATCAGCAGTTTTGTCTGAGGGTCGAGTGTCGTCGTGCATTTCGCGGCTCGCATGATGGTTTGCACAAACATCTGGAGCAGTCCGTAGATGTCGGTGCCTTTACTCACGGCGAATATGTTCAGGAACTCGGCCACGTGCGGCGGCACTTTCGTAGAGATGACTACAAAGCCGTCGTCTTTATTCTTCTGTTCTCCAATCATTGTCGATAGTTAGATTTAGTTTGTCAATTAATTCGTTTGCTTCTGGCATTGCAGCCTTCACCTCGTCGATGGTGGTCATCGGTTTCGAGTTGTTCACCATGCGGATCACCATATCTGCTATGTCGGCTTTCTCGCCATCTTCAGGCTTCCACCATTTCGTGACTGGTGTGGTGTCGATGGTCAGTCGGTCGTAGTGGAGCTGTTCTGCCTTGATACGCCATTTCTCGATGCCGTCGCGGTCGGGGTAGAGAATGATCCGTCGGCCTCGGTCTATCAGCGGCTTCAGTCGTTCGCGGTTCAGCATCTCCAGACCGCCACAGGCTATCCATATCTGTTTGGCGTGGTTGCCGTAGGCGATAGCCATCAGCAGGGCCGTCTTCTCGCTCTCCACGATCTTCACGTCTTGCTCCACGTCTTTACGCTTCCACTTATCCAGCAGGTGCATACCGAAGAAGGTGATCTGCGCCTCCTGTTTCGATGGGTCGTACAGTTGTGGGTATGGATATGGCGGTTCGTCGGTCATCTCCTGCCTCTCAGCATCCCAATGTCGGCTGAGCGAAGAGTGAATCCAATCGAAATTCCACGAAGCCTCTTTGTCACGGTGGCCAAACTTCGGGTGCCCTGGCGGGTAGTACTTCATCATCTTGCCCGTCCTCAGCTGTCCTTTTTCGTCGAGTTGCCAGAAGATCGTGTGCTTGTTGCGCCCATGACCGACGCAATATAGACTTATCATCTCTTCCACGCGCTTGCGCTGGATAGCATCCCAGGCGATACCCGTGCGGATGTAACTCACGAGGTTATCCTCGGCCAATGCCTCGGCGGTCAGCGTACCGGCCATGATGTACTTCGGCAGTACCAACAGCTCCAGTGGCGGCGGTGCCGGTCGTGGTGGTGGCGGTGTGTAGTTGAAGTCGTTCATATCTGTTTCGATTGAGTATTTCTTACCTAAGTATCGGATGGCATCAGGGTAGGATAGCTTTTCGTGATTCATCAGGAAGTCCACCACACCACCCTTCGCACCGCAGGTAAAGCACTTATAGCACTGTTTGACGGGGTGCACGATGAAGTTCCCGGCGTTGTGGTCTTCGTGGAATGGGCAGAGCCCTGTGTACCTCACGCCCTTCTTTTTCAGTGTCACGAAGTCGCCTACGACATCCACGATGTCAGCCGTTTCAAGAATCTTGTCGATGATGTGTTTCGGAATCTTACCCATATATCTTCGATTATTTTTTAGTATAGTAACTCTTTGGAGTTAGTACTGAAACTCTAAGGTTTTACTATACTAACTTTTTTCGCGCCATCCGAGGCCCCTAAAACGATATATTGGAAAGCCAAACGTGCGCGTGCATACGCGCGTCGCCCGCTTGCTCGGTGCCCTACCACCCCCTACAACCGCCCCCTATAATATAGGGGGCGTTGTTGGGGGGTGGGGGGACACGGGGCTATGCGGCTGAAACTAATCGTCGTAGAATATTTCGTTGACGATTTTGTTGGCTTGTTCTCTGACTGCCTTCTCAAAATCATGATGAAGGTTTTTAGTGGTCTTCATAAACTCTGAATTAGCACAGAGTCCTACAACCACGTCCAATAAAAATTGCTGTCTTGCTGACATATCATTCAAATTTTAAAATGGTACGTTTTCGTCTTTTGGTTTGTCGAATGGTAATTGCTCGGTTTGGTCGTTCGGCAAATCCTTCATTCCATTATAGTGATACTTTCCGTTGTCGGCCTTATAGATGATATTCTTTTCAAGTCCGATGTCGAAAAGTTTCTTCTTCTGGCGGTTCGATGTTACACCTTGACTTGTCAGGTGCTTGTCGAGATCAGTATAGGATGTTCCACTGGTAGTCCAGTTGTATGTCTTAAAGCGGTCGTTTGCTTCACGGATGAGTGCCTGCTTTTTTGTGTCTTCCGGGTTATCTACTCGGCCATTATTATCGAGTTCGACAGGAACACCCCAGCTCTCAGCATTAACGACCTCAAATGCCCACTCGTCTTGATCTTTACCACGGGCTTTCGGTTGCAATACCTCGAACCATATATCAGGCATATTGGGGTATTTGTCTTTCTCGTGCTTATGCTTGCGGACGCTGAATGCCTCAGTCACCTTGCGCTGCATGATTGATCCGAGTGTTCCAACCATCTTGTCGGCCATTGGGTTCTCATGGAGCACGCACCACATTGACATGTCGTAATGCGTGACCAACATCATGCACTTGCGGATGATGGGCTGGCACTCTTCCTGACTGTTGTAGTCGTTTACCACGTCGAGGGCACCATCGAGGAAGCACACCGTCGGCTTGCATTCCCAAATGACCTTCAGAACCTGTCGCCAACGTTCACGGGCATCTTCGGTCTCACGAAGCCTGACCACCTTGAATCTTTCGCTCGGTTGATTGAACGGAATGCCAGCCAAAGAGCAGACGCGGTTCTTAATGGCGATGGTATCATCCTCAGACATTTCCGTGTCGATGTACAGCACCGTTGCAGGGTCTTTGAGTTCGCACCGAAGATGACCAAACGATCCGCAGAGTAGACAAGCCATGAACTGAGTCATCAGCGAGGTCTTTCCGTGTCCGGCCTTACCTTGTATGACGTGTAGATCGCCCATCTTTGCGAATGGTGTCCCGTCGTGGCTCAGCGTCCATCGTGGTGGCTTGTATGGTTTCGTGAAGTCCAGATACAAACTGCTGGTGTCTTCACTGAACCAGTTGTCACCCTGAAGGAAATCAGGTACCTCTGGTGTCTGTGGTAGTGTATTGTTACTCTCTTCGTTCATAGTTCCTTAATATTAAAACCTGCCGCTTCGCAGTTGGCTTCAAATTTTGCGCTACGGCGCGTTTTATCGTCGTAGTAGATAACATATCGGTCTGGGTCATGATCTCGCGCCTGGTGGCCTTCTGTGACGATGTAGCCGTAAATTCTCACCGCCTTGCTGCGGCAGTCAACCTGTAACTTCGTATAAGGCTTGATTCTGACGTTCATGCACCGACCAGTCTGCTGACCGCTCATCAGGTGGAGCCGCGTCTGGCGGTTCATCCGCTTGTGCCACTCCGTCTGCCGTTGGCGTATGGCTTGCAATCCCTCTTCGGTCTTGCTCAGCCCGTAACGCCTTGCCATTTTGTAGAGTGTCGGATAGCTGATACCCATAGCCCTCACGATAGCAATATTCTCAGTCACAGGGAATGTTTCGCTCAGCCACTCCACTTGGTCATCGGTCAGCGCATAAGGGTGGCACTTGATGGTGTAGTCTTTTCTCACCTCTCCTGGGAATGGTTTCATCTCATTCACTCCTTTCTGGCGTAACGGCCTTTACCTTTCTTCTTAGGACCTGTGACGAGCTGCTTGCGACCGCGCGACATGTGATCAGCGTCGGCCATCACGGGGCGCGACTGGCGGTGGCTGTGGTTGGCTACGAGCGTCTTACCGATGCGTTGAATCGACGCTTCGAGATCGAGCACCTTCGCCTTTAGTTCCATATTCTCGCCACGCAGTCGATTGGTCTCTTTCACGGCTTCGTCGGCTCGTTCGTTAGCGCGAGCCCGACCGCGCTCAGCAAGCGTGGCCTCGGTATTGGCCTTGCGTGTGGATGCTATCAGCGAGGCGTTGGCCTTCAGCGCATCGCCGGCGGTCGCCCATGTTGCAGCCGCCTGGAGCACGCCTACCACCATATCCTTATCCATATACTCGGTCTCGCCGATGCCTACGTGGGTGAAGAAACCGCCAAGCAGCTCTTCGACGTTGTGGTACATGTATTCCTTCGTGCCTATGGTCAGCGCGTAACCGTTAGGCAGCGTCTCAATCGTAATCTTCGGCAGGTGTTTCATTGTCTTTCACTTTTCCGGATGCGTAACGATAAACACTGGTCACCTTTTCGCAGATATACAGTATCGCCACCTTTGCAAGAATGTACATGGCAAGCAGCGACGACAGGGCGATGGGCACCAAAATAATAAATAATAAGAATAATATCAGGCTTTTCATATCTCACAGATGTTTATTTGCTTTGTTTGCGCCACACCCTGTTTGGCAGGCGTGGGTTCATGTTAGCGAAGTTCCGCTGAGTCCAGCCCGTAGGCTTAGACTCAGGGAAGAAATGGTCAGAACGGAAGGTCGTCATTGCCTTGTCCTCCTTCCTGGTTTTGTGGTGGGAATGGTTGTTGCACTGGCGGCTGGTATGCAGGCTGTGGCTGATAGACAGTCTGTGCTTGTGCTGCCAACATCTGTCCCACTGCCCCTTGTATCTGTTGCTGTCCGGTGATTTCCAACTTATAACATCTCAGGTCGTTCATCGTCACCATGCCTGTTCCGTCTTTCTTGGTCACGTCTCTCACGCTGTGACTGAATCCGCACTTGCATTTGATGTCGAGCGTCTTCAGCTTAACACTACCGTTCTCGATGACCACCTTGCCATCCTGCCCGATCTCACAGTACCGAGCAATCTGTGCCATGATGTTAGTGTCCCATGTTTCGAGCAGCACCTTGTCTTCCCATCGCTGCTCTCCGTTCTCGTAATAAGCAAACACAAACGGCAGGCGTTTCCACTCGTTGCCGTTCTGAGAGGTGCCGCTTCGTGTCGGCAGCACCCTGATGATTCTTCCGTCAAATTCCATTATTATTTAATTTATTATTTATAAATATTTCTTTTTCTTATCACCCACGCCACGATCTCATCGATGATGGTGGCCAAAATCGGCAGCAGAATTGCCATGCCGATGATAATAAATAGTGTTACCATATCGCTAACTGTTTAATCGAAGATACTACCAAGACACATCACTATCACGAAAATCGCACCCAGAAGGATGCCACCAGCCACCTGAGCGATGGCATTCTCTACACTCTCCAAATCCTCAATGCCGATGGCATTAAAGAAGTCTTTTACATTCTTACTCATAACCGTTTGTTTTTAGTTAATACTAATGTGACTTATCTCTTTGTTTGTGACCACGGCGAGGTTCGAACTCGCTCCCCTCGACGCTGCTCTTCGCAGATCGCCTGGTGTTCTGCCATATTAAACTACGTGACCTACCGTACCATTATCACGCCCATCGGTTTTCATGGGCCGTTAAGTTCAACAATGTGGCGTATCAAGCCGCCACCGACGGGAGGGCGCGAAGCTCATCCCGCTTACCTTAATCTCTTTAGTTCGTTCCTCAACATCGGGGCTGCTTGTCGCCTCCGACACTGACAGCGCACCACTCCATCATGGCAACCCATGTCGCTCCGGTGTGCAGCAGCTGGAACCACCGCCCCGCTGTCAGTCTTGTTTGTTTCCAATATGTCAAAGAACAAACTTTCTAATCTGGGGCAAGATAAAGGACTCGAACCTCTGACCTCTGGTACACTTGGGCTTCACTCCTATGCGCACTTAAAGTGAATTACGCCTTTTCTAGATGCTCTACCTACTGAGCTAATCTTACCATCTATATTCTATCCTGAATTACTCTCTCCGTCTTTTCTTTCAAAACCAGCGTACTTCACAGCAGGCTGGGAAACAAAACAATCTATTACCTTATAACTAAAAACCTTGGTTAATTGTACGTTGCGTTTGGTCTGCCTCGCTCGGCCTGTAACTGCTTTTGAACAACAATCTATCTATGTGATTATTAACCTATGTGTTTGTTAATCTATTACCAAGTTCCTGAAGTACCCCTCCATGATGAGTCTGTTGATCTTGTGTTTAGGGTACATAAAACGAGAACGCACACCGCTGCCGTCTTCTGACTGCACCGATATGCGCTCCCTTGGCATTGCGCTCTTCTCGCCAAATGTCTTAATCCATGACGGCGTGAACATAGGGAATTGCTCACAAAGCTGCTCCTTGGTCAACCACTCTTCTTGGTACACCTCATTCACCTCCGCCAACGACCGCTTCACCTCGGCGACAATCTCAGCACGCAATATCTTATCCATAACGGTTAATTATTTAATACGAGTTACACGTACCGTTAAAGGCTCGCCAGTTCTGATCATCTTGAACTCCTTTCCTTCACGTCTTTTCATCTGGCTCTTTGCTGCTGAAAGCGTGTCGATGGCATTCTCAGACGGGAGTCTATACTCCTTGGATTCAAGCAGCTCAAAGGCTCTCAAATCGTCTCTTGTTACCTTTTCTTGAATATTAACCATATCTTAAACTTTATTAATTAATTAGGTTAAAATGAACAGAAACGGGCAGAAAGTTGTATCTTTGCATTTACCACTCTACTCAGATGGGCTTTTAGCCTGTCCAACTCTCTTTGTGCGCCCGCTTTCTGATTCATTCATTAATTTGGGTGCAAAGATAAACAAAAAAGGTTAATGTTGTATCAAAACAACTTAACTATTAAGGTTAATTAACTAAAAAGGTTTATTCTATGTACGTAGGATTGAAGGAATATTTGGAAGAAAAAGGTTACTCACAACAGAAAATAGCCTCTATATTAGGCGTTTCCGTGCCGTATGTAAATGGTGTACTTGTCGGTTCTAAAACGCTCGGCAAGAAGGGAGCAAAAAAATGGGCTAACCTTTTTGGTTTATCAGAAAACTTTCTGCTTACAGGCAAAGGCTCTCCAGACCCAGCAAAAGACGAAGACTATCATAAGCAACTTTTCAATAATACTATTCAGAAAGCAAATCGCTTTGTGGCTGTATTGAATTACCTGGTAGATGAAGGGTACATCAGTAATCATCTGTCAGTTGCCAATAGATTGCAAGTTACAGATGCGGTCGTATCAAAGGCCAAGAATTACGACCCAGAAGGAGATTATGATTTTCTGTTTGTCAAACTGGCGCATGAGTACCCTTTCATTTCAATAGAGTGGATGCTGATAGGCGAGGGGGAAATGATTAAGGATGTTCCTCGTGATGAATATCAGGAAGACATAGAGGCGAGGATGTTGCAAAAGGAAGATAAGATTGTAGCACTCGAAAATGAACTATCTATTAAGGACACACAGATCGACAGCCTTCATCGTGAACTGTTAGCCACCAAGAATGAGTCCTCTTCAAAAGATATGACCATCAAAACACAGCTGGAACTGATTGAACAATATAAGATTCGTATCAATACGTTAGAACTTGAAAACAACAAGTTACGCTCAGACGATATGATGAAAGACTACCACTTCCCTGTTGGTGTTGCTGATGAAAGAGATGAACGAGATTCGTTGCGCGTATGATGTGGTATATTATTGATAGAATAACCTTAATATGGAGTCGTGTTTTACAAATGTTTTACACGGCACTAATACCATATTTGTTAATCTATTATATATCACCCAATTATGTGAAAACTGGAGAGCCCCAAGCGGATCACCTTTTGAAGCGGACGGAAACTCCTCAAAATACGCGAGGACCGCCTAAAATAAAGGGAAACAGCTTAAATCTGAGAAGATTATGAAATTCCGATTACGGGATATTTTTGGAGAAAATGGATGAAATGTTTTATAAATGTTTTACATCAAAAACACCCAAAAATCAAACATGTAAAACATTCAAAGAAACATGGACTAAAATTATAATAAAGTAAACACACGCGCATATATGTGCGCACATATATATATAAAGATGATAACAACAAAAATTATGTTTGACAGGCGCAAGGTGGCCAATCGAAGCGTTCCTGGTGCCGTCGAAATAAGAATAACGGCAAACCGCAAGTCGTACTACATTGCGACTGGTATCAGCGTGTTGCATTCACAATGGGTGGCCGCTCAGGTGGTCAACCGCATGGATGCCTCGGAACTGAACAAACGCCTCGCGCTGATCTATCAGAAGGTGATGGAAGAAGTGAACATCTGTATCCAATCTGGTCATTTTAACATCGACACCATCAAGAAAAACGTGTGGGCGTTGGCAGAGAGTGGTCCATATTTTATAGATTGGATAGAAGGACAGATTGATATGCTGCGAATATCTGAAGGCACCCGCAAGCACTACAGGCCGTTGGTTGTGCGACTGGTTGAGTTTGGGGGAATGACAAACTGGCAAGATGTGACGGTTGAGAAAATCTATGCTTTTGACGCATGGCTTCATAAAGCAAAGTTGAGTGACGCTGGTGTCTATAATTACCATAAGTGCCTGAAGGCTCTGCTGAATCGAGCCGTGGAGTTTGGCCGTCTTGACCGCAATCCCTACGACCGCCTGAAGGGGAAATTCAAAAGAGGTGAAAAGCAAAGTGTAGAGTATCTGACCGAGGATGAGATGCTACGGTTTGAGTCTCTGATTCTGCCGTATGGGTCGCCGCTCGAGACCGCCCGCGACTTATTCATCTTCCAGATGTACACTGGTCTTCCTTATTCCGACATGATGGCCTTCGACATATCAGACTATAAATGGGACGGTATGCGGTGGAACCGAATTGGCGAGCGTATCAAGACTGGCGTGCCGTATGTCAGCAGCATCCTCACACCTGCATTGCACATCTTGGAGAAGCACGATATGAAGATTCCGCACCTGAATAATGCCGACTATAACCGGCACTTGAAGGCACTCGGGCTGATGGCCGGTATCAAAACAAAACTCCACTCGCACCTGGCCCGTCACACCTTCGCCACGTACATGCTCCGCCACGGCGTGAAGATCGAGAACCTGTCGAAGATGCTCGGGCATACTAACATCACGCAGACACAAAGGTATGCGAAGGTGCTGGCACAGTCTGTTCACGATGAATTTGAGATGATAGAAGATAAAATGTTTAACTCAAAAAAGTAATGTTATGATGATACTTTTCTTTATTATCATGTTTATTGCAATCGTTGTTATGATTGCGCAGGTGTCGGATCATGCACGAAGCCACGAAGATACGCAGCGCGAGCTGTCTGCAAAAATGGCCGATGAGACTTTGCTCTCTGAGACTGATAGAATGACACGGCTGGCGGAGGTGTTGATTCAGTCGAAAATAGTAGGCGACGAGAAAACTTATCAAGCCGTCCTGAATGAAACGTATAACGGTCAGTTGCCTGAGCCTCGAGCCGATGGTGGCTATCTCAGCCTGTACGATAATCTCAGAATCCTAAAGATTGCTGGCATCAACTACCGCACTGGCATTAACCGCCACCTCGGTAGAGTGATGTGTGCGCTGGTCCCTGAACCTAATAATGAGTATGACCCCGATGCCATTAAGATTGTGGCTGAGGATCGTCACCATCTTGGATATATTCCCTCCGAGCATACCGACTTCGTGCGCTCGATGGTTGGTGGTGAGTTTCCGTATCGTTGCGAGGCGCATATCTACGAATCGGAATACGATGAAGATGATCATCGATTCTATTATGGTTTTGTGTATATTAAATCGAAATAACCCCAAACTTTTAACTTTATACAAAAACACTATGAGAAAATTAATGATGGCTATGTCAGCGGCCTTGATGCTGACTTCATGCTCTCAGGAACCGGAACCCATAGCGGGCGGTCAGGTACACGAACGAGCGGACTCGATGGATGTCGTTGAGATCACCTTCGACTTCCCCAACATCACCCAACAGGCGATGACGCGAGGCACGCTCGAGGCTGCAAACATGACAGATTTGTGGCTCTTTGACTTCGTGGGCGGCAGTTTAGTGCAAACTAAACACCAGCAGGCGACGGATGAAGGCTTCGGCACGGTGAGCGTGACAGCCGACACGGGCACTCACACCTTCTGCTTCGTGGCCAGTCGCGGCAGCGATGCGACAGTGACCGACGGCGAGATCACCTGGGGCAAACCATCCGACACGTTCTGGCGGTCGGTGACGATGGCGGTCACACCGAAGACGGGCACGGCTCAGTTGGTGGAACTGCAACGGGTGGCGACACGGCTCAGGATCAGCGTGACGGATGAGGTGCCGACCACGCTCTCAAAGCTGGTGGTGAATGCCGATACGTGGTACTGCGGCCTTGATGCCATGACGGGCGAGCCGACAGCGGCCAACGAACGCACGGCCACCATCAATGTGCCGTCGTCGTATGCCGGTACCACGGGACAGCTTACCGCCTCGATCTTCGGTCTATGCTCAGACGACTACACCACCGGCGTGACTGTGACGGCCCTCGACGGATCGAACGAGACCATTGCGAGCGTAGCCCTGGCGGATGTGCCGATGCAGAAGAACGTGACCACTCAGTATAGTGGCCCGCTGTTTAGCCGACAGCAAATATTCTCACTGACCGCTGCCGACTCATGGGGCGAAGATGTGGTGATGACATGGTAACAAAAACGGGGAGGCCGCTGCCTCCCCTTGCTCAAATTAAAATAAAAAACCTAATCCTATATAACCATTAATTATGACTTAGAGTTTCTTGCATTGATTTCTCGCATTTCTGCCTGAAGTTCATCAACAACCTCCTGAGATACCGGGGCTTTCTGCTCGTTGTCCCAAGGTAGTGGTAGCAAGTCTGCCGGTCCGTTTATGCCTTTCTCTCGCAGTTTGTCCGAGCCGCATTGCACAACCATGTAGTAATACGTCTGCCAGCGTGTCGCGCTCCATAGATGACGGTGGCGACGCTCGTAGCCGCGCTCTATCATCAGTAGGTCGATGTAGGTCAGGTCGTAGAGGTATTCACGTCGGTTGATCCCGATCTCGCCCACGAACTTCGCGTAGCGGTCGTGAGCGGTGGTCAGTTTTTTGCGGGTTCCTCCGTGTTGTCCTTCTGCGCTTCGGCTTCCTTCTTCAGTGTATCTTCCACGATTTTCGGAATGCCGTACCACTCGTTCCTCAGTTCGATGATGGTATTCAGCAACAGCCTTACATCGTCTGGCGTGGCCTCGTACAGGATGGTCTTTGATTCGATGGGCGGTTCCTCATCGTTGTAACTGTATGCAGCGACGATGGCTGCAATGGCGAGCGAGAGGTAGTCCTCGTTGGTGGCCGTTGGTGGCGCGGTAACAACGATCTCGCCCTTTTCGTCTTTGCCGAATGTCGGCACAAATACGGCTGTTGATTTCTTAGTGATTCGCTCAAATCCGTTCTCTGTTGCGGCACAATAAAGCATCTTGATCTCCTGTCCGCAAATGGTGATTTCTTTCTGGGTCATAGTTCTTGAAATTTTATGGGAATGTGAAAAGATGAAGCCGCGCCGTCATGTGCCTATGAGTAAAAGTAAGCATAGCGACGACGCGACTTGTATGAGAGAGATTACTCGCCTTCGGGTGCTTCGGCATCGGCACCACGGCCTCGTGTCTGCACTGAGCGGTTTGCCCCGGTCTGGAGCGCACCGTAACCTGTTAGCGTATAATTATAAGACGTGTTGCTTCCGTTTTGGGCCTGAATCTGGAGTGAAGTCAGCTTGCCGGTACCTTTGGCAATCTCCTCGACAACGGTACGGTTGTTAGTGCCTTCACACAAACAGATTTTCCAATAGAGCAACTGGTCCTTGATCCATCCTTCGAGATCGTTCAGGCTTTTTGCGCCTGTCAGTAGCGTGTCATTGTCGGTGATGACAAGTCCGCTGCCGCTGATGTCGTATGACTGTCCAGTGACCTCAAACTCCTGGGCATCGCCAGTAGTGTCCTTGGTAGAACTTTCCTCAGTCTGAGCCGATCCGTGAAGGGCCATCTGCTTCGCTGCTGCTATCACAGCCGATGGGTTGGCCGTCGTAGCGAGGAAGAGTCGATAGTATTGTCCTTTCTGCATAGTCTATTAACTGAGGGCTCCTGTACCCTGGAATTGCAGAGAGAGTTGGACTGTCTCCCTGTCGTTAAAGGTCATCGTAAAATCATTCAACAGCGCATTGCCGTTTCGCTTGAAGGAAGCGTTCTGTGCCACGCGGTTCTGTGCGCCTCCCGTCTGGTCCCAACCGATACCGACGGCAACAGCCGCGTTAAAGGTTGTGATGATAGCCTTCAACTCGCTTGGCTCGCTCTGATAGGTATCAACCTGAGCACTCCACGAAGTCGATGTGATGGTCTGCTGGGTGTACAGTCCTTCAGTATCTTTCGTTGAAGTGTCCTCGGCATTACCCGTGAGCGAGATCGAGCAGTTGGTGGATTCTGGGAAAGCAACACCGCCTTGCAGCAATCTAAAGTTCTTGCCTTTAATCTTCATCGTCTATGTCGCTTTGGATTTCACATACATACATAACATTCTGGAAATAGCACGGCTTAGTCCAATCCCAAGCTACACCATTTGCCTGTGGATAACCAGGCTGAAGAGTAGGTATTTCCTCACCATTTTCGCGCATCTGCTTGATGTATCTGTTGACAGCCTTTCGAACCATACGGACAATCCGATTCACTTCGTTCTTGCTGACAGCAGCCACCTCTACACCAGCCTGCACGCGGTCTTCCTCCGAATCCCACATATCATCCTTCGTTGACTCTTGGGCTTGGAACCCATCGTCAGTCACGATGATGTAAGGGATTGGCGTGTTGTCCGCTTCGGTTGGTGACACCTCGAAACAGGTGCTCACCACACGGTTGCCGATGGCCTCCATGAGTGCTGCATCTGCACAGATAGCGTCGTAGATGATTTCGTCAACTGTCTTCATTGCTGCTTACTTGGTTTTGGAAAGAAACCGGCTGTCGAACAACCTTTGCTGTTGCATCAGAGCCGACAGCCGGTAGGAACTATGATTCCCAGAAAAGTGCGAGAGAGTTTAGTTGCTGGGGTTCACGACCTTCAGCAGCATGAATGCCTGGGGAGTGCCGTTTGCGCCGTTGACTTTGCCAGAGAGCTCGGTGATACTGATCTCGGTAGAGAAGACGATGACCGTCTTGTTCTGCTTGGCCACCTGAGCACTTGTCGCGTCAACAGTCTGACGAACGA
>Ga0265298_10006386_pt1 | contig 14569 bp, 11 predicted proteins | sample AusTroGonzalo_MG_3_FD_193486 | JGI IMG/M metagenome (GOLD analysis project Ga0265298, IMG submission 193486) | Bovine rumen microbial communities from tropical cattle in Woodstock, Queensland, Australia - Gonzalo_01 | ecosystem: Host-associated > Mammals > Digestive system > Stomach > Rumen ... | reverse complement strand
GCTGGTGGCTAGGTCGTTGTAGTTGAGGCGGCGAACATACTCAACGTGGAAGAACTTGAAGATGTTATGCACTCCCAATACAAGCTCAGCATAGGGCCTGTTGGGGTTCATCACATTAGGGTACAGTGGGGTGGGGCTTCGCCGAAGTTACCACGTCTTGGCGAAAAAAGAAACAAGTTTCTTTGTTTTGCGCTCAACTTTTCGTACCTTTGCAACCGTGAACAATAAGCTATAAACCTAGGACACAGAAAATCACTTGAACACCTACTATCGTTATGAGAAAGAGTATCTTATTCATCTCCGCCCTGCTGATGCTGATGGCATGCGGGGGCAAGAAGGCACAGGCAGAGAATGCCGACGCTGCCGTTGCCGACACTATGGACACGAAGGCCAAGGAGGAAATTGTCGGCCTTATCAACAAGCTGTATGCCGCAGAGGCCAAGAACGAAGGAGACATCGACGGGCGCTTTGCCTGTCATGCCTGGCGCAAGATGGTGGATGCGGTCAACGAGAAGGACGCCCACGTGGAGGAGATAGGCTTCTTCAACGACGACTACTGGACGCAGATGCAGGACTCGAATCCCGACCATTTTGAGCTACGCGACATCCAGTTCGAGCAGTTGGACGAAGAGAAGGGCAGGGCCTTGGTCAGCTTCACGCTCCACAGCACCGTGCAGACCGTTCGCCAGAAGTTCGCCTTCTGCCGCGAGGATGGCGAGTGGCGCGTACACGACATCATCCGCTTCTACGACGATGCCGACGGCCGGGAGTCATCCTTCAGCTTCATGGAGTCGATGCAGGAATATATTGATGCGCCCGCTGAAGGGTCGTCAGCGCTGACCTACGAGAACATGGAGGGAATCTATGACAGCCTTGACGATCAGATGAACAGCGTGAGCCGCATTGCGCTCAACAGCGACGGCACCGCCACATGGAGCATGGTCGGCAGTCTAAACTACACGGAGTACACCTACACCATCAACGGTAGCACCATCTGCATGAAGGCCAAGGATGTGGATTCCGAGGAGGATTGCTATGAGTACGACGAGAACACCAGAACCCTGAAGAACGAACAGGGCGAGGTTTACTATCGTCAGGTTCCCGACTAAGGTTACATCCCGTTTCACCACTCGCGCGGTCCGTCACCCCATCCGCCGCGGCGGCCGCCTCGTCCGTTACCCCTTCCGTTATTGTTGCCTGCACCGAAAAGGTTCAGCCGGTAGCTGACGAATGGAACAGTATGTCGCATTACTCCCGCAGATTGCTGTCATTGCTCTACAGATGATGCCAGACCATCTGCACGGAATACTGTTTCTAAAAGAGAAAATGGAGAAAGACCTAAGTCGCGTGATACGGGACCTCAAAACTGGCTGTAACCGTTCGTACCGCGAGCTTATGCTTGGACCATTTGTGCCGTCTGTTGCGACTCAGTTGCAACAATTACAAACAACAGGACAGCAACCTGCCGCCAAGCCAAAGGAGGACCGCATCCACGGCCTGTTTTTTGCCAGAGGCTACAACGAGCGGCTGCTGCTACTCGTCCCGGGGACCATCACAACGAACGTCTCACCATTCGCCGCAACCAATGCTTGTCGCTGAATGCGCTGACCGAGATGCTGTGTAGATAGGAGTACACAAACAAAAGCCCCCGCTATTCTTTGGAATAGCGGGGGTGTTTAAGAGCGGAAGGTGAGGGATTCAAACCCCCGATACCCGAAAGGGGTATACCGGATTTCGAGTCCAGCGCGATCGATCACTCTGCCAACCTTCCGGTTAAATGAGAACCAATGAGCTTGCTCAATGAGGCTTGCTCTTGGCTTTTGCGGCTGCAAAGGTACGAATAAGTTTTCAGTTTTCAGTTTTTCGATTTTAGTTTTTTGCTGCCGCTTAACTTTTTTTACCTTTTTATCTTTCACTCGTGGTGATAGGGTTCGCCCTTAATGATGGTGCAGGCGCGGTAGAACTGTTCGGTGAAGACGAGGCGTACCATTTGGTGGGAGAAGGTGAGGCGCGACAGGGATATCTTCTCGTTAGCACGCTGATAGACGGCAGGGGAGAAGCCGTAGGGACCTCCGATGACGAAGATGAGGCGCCGGGCGGTCTGCTGTTTCTGCTGCAGCCAGCTAGCCAGTTCGATGCTGCGGTACTCGTGACCGTGTTCATCAAGCAGGACAACATGGTCGGTGGGTTGCAGCTGGCGCAGGATGAGCTCGCCCTCGGCGGTTTTCTGCTGTTCCTCGGTGAGGTTCTTGGTGTTGCGCAGTTCGGGTATGGTGACGATGTCGAAGGGCATGTAGTGACCAATGCGTTCGGCATAGTCGCTGATGCCTGCCACGAAGTGCTTATTGACGGTCTTGCCGACCTGTAGCAGTAGAGTCTTCATAGTCGCTGAGGCGTTTGGGATTCTTGGGAAACCAGCCTTTCAATACACGCTTCCGTTGGGCGAACAGCTCTCCGATGCCCCAGAGGGCCGATGCGCCGAAGACGCCGAGGAAGGACGAGAGATAGACGTCTTCCACGAACATGGCTGCGCCGATGCAGGCGAGTCCGATGAGCAGGTAGATGACCCAGGGCCGCGTGCCCCAGTAGTATTCGGTCTTGATGACTATCGGGTGCCAGAGTCCGATGGCCAGGAAGGTGATGACGGATATGATGATTCCTGTTAGGTACATGGTTGGTTGTCTGTTTTTATCTCGTGGTATGGAAGCCTTCCAAATTCTCGTAGCGTCGGGTCATCATGCGATGGTAGATGTGCTTGAGCCAGAAGGTATGGGTGAGCGTGAAGAACAGGCCTATGATGATTAATATGGTGTAGCCGATGACGTTACCGAAGATGGAGGTAAACGTGAGTGCCAGGATGACGGGCACAAAGAATACCACGAGTTCGATGATGAGCTGCAGGGTGTTCTCGAAGTTGCCTTTGGCGGTAATCTTCTCGTTGAGGGGCAGCGACTGCTTGTTATAGACGGCCAGCTGGAACAGGATGCAGTACTCGGGGCCTGACGTAATGAAGAGGTAGGCCAGTATCATCAGGATAGAGTAGCGGCCTGACACCACCGTGGGTATGAGCAGCAGCAACGGCAGGATGAGTATGGCGCAGTAGAAATAGTACTTGGCGCGCAGCAGGGTATAGATGTTCTCCTTGTGGACCATGAGCAGGTCGATGTAGTTGCCTTCCGGTCCCATGATCTTGACCAGGTTGACGGCTCCGAAGAACACGAAGCAGTAGAGGCACCAGATGTTGGTGGAGAAACGACCGTCGTAGATGTCGGTGAACGACAGCATGAGACTGAGCATGGTAATGATGAGGATGCCCTGTATGAAGCGCTGCTTGACAGTCTTGTTGCGCAAGGTACTCTTCATCTCGAGCTTCAGGTATTCGCCCACCTCGCCGAAGCGGTTGAGGAACGAGAACTGTGAGACGCGTTTCAGCTTGGCCTTCTCCTGGCGCGACACCTCCTCATAGACGAAGTGCATCTGCAGACGGCGATTGATCAGGTAGAGTACCGCGCACAGCAGCAGCCAGCATGCGGCGGCTGTCCATGTAAAGCAGTAATCCTCGCAGAAGTTGAAGAGTGTCTCAACCCACTTCTCGACATCGATGATGGCGTAGCCGAAGATGGCAAGATAGACGACGGCAGGGAGTATCCACCACCATATCTTATGGTTGACGAGTGTGCGGACCAGCAGGTACCACTGGCTGTTGGTGGTAATCATGAGCCAGAGCAACAGAAGCATGGCGATGCCACTCCAGAACGGCAGTCCGCCGCAAACGCAGATAAAGACGTAGGGCAGGAAAAGGGCCATCCAGATGAGGTTGCCCGACGACAGGATGTTGGTGGCCAGGAAGCAGTCGATGATGCTGTTCTTGGGCAGTGGCATGAGCAGGTACGGCTTGACGAGCATGGCGGGTGTCTGCTGCATGCTGAAACGCATAAAGAAATCAATCATCAGGAGGATGGGCATGACACCGAAGAGCAGCGTGAAGTCACCGCCACGGGTGCCCCAGCCGAGCATGGTGCCGATGGCGATGAGATAGATAGCCATGAATCCTACACCGATGTAGAGGAAAACCTTTCCCACCTGGTTCTGTTCGAACATGGGGCTGCGCTTCTCGCTCAGCTTGAGGTTGCGGCGTAGCGCAAAAAAGAGCTTGATGATATTCATCTTAGATCAATTACTTCGGCGTGTGGATAGTCCTTGGTGTTGAAGCGGAACATGGAGTCGCTGAGTTTCGACGCCTTCAGGTTGCTGATGTTGATGGTGGTCCAGCCTTTCTTCTGCTTCATCTTCACCTGTGTGGGAACGTAGCCCGACTTGCTCACGGTGATGTACATCTCCTGTATGCTACGTTTCTTGTCCGTTGCCGTCAGGTGTACCTCGTAGCTGTTGCCCTTGGTGGTCATGGTATAGTTGAAGCCCTTTTTGTAGATGTTGATGAAGTTGTAGGGGTTTAGTGCCTGCAGCTCGCTTTCCGAGGGGTTGCTGACGTTCACCTCGTTGTTGTCCTTCATGTAGGTCCATTGCGTTTTTCCGTCAAACCAGATGGTGGCGACGGACGTCGTTGCCTGGAACTTCTTTCCCTTGACGTAGATGGTTCCGTTCGTCGGGCTGAAGTTCGGACCAGAGATGTTGAACTTGGCGCTGATGCCTTGCTTGTTGCTGACTGCCTGGGCAGCCTTGTCGAGCACTTCCTTGGCTGACTGCGCTGTTGCGCATAAAGGCAGAAGGGCAAAGAGACAAAGAGGCAGTAATCCTTTCACCCAACCCTGTACCTTGTTATTTTGCATTACTTTTTCCATAATCAGTTTCATTGTTTATGACTGTTTATCCTTTTAGACTTTTCTGCTGTTCTACAGTTTAACAGCTTCAATGTTGTTTTCTTACTTTTTACTTTTTTATCTTTTTACCTTTGAATTACCTCAGTTGGCTGATAAGCGTCTCCAGGCTCATCTCGTCCTGTATCAGCACCTCACGTGGCTTCGAGCCCATGGCAGCGCCCACGATGCCGGCCTTCTCCAACTGGTCCATCAGGCGCCCGGCGCGATTGTAGCCAATGGCGAACTTACGTTGGATGAGGCTGGTAGAGCCGCTCTGCGACGAGACGATGAGGCGGGCAGCCTCTTCGAACATCGGGTCGAGGTGAGTCATATCCACATCGTTTGAACCACCGAAGTCGTCGCCGCTCTCCACGATGGGCTCGGGTAGTTCATAGGTCGAGACGTAGCCCTGCTGTTTGGCGATGAACTCGTTGATAGCACCTACCTCAGGCGTATCGACGAAGGCACATTGTACACGGATGGGCTCGTTGCCCTGCAGGAAGAGCATATCGCCGCGTCCGATGAGTTGGTTGGCTCCCATGCGGTCGAGGATGGTCTTCGAGTCGATGCCCTGCGCCACCTTGAAGGCGATGCGGGCAGGGAAGTTAGCCTTGATGGTACCCGTGATGATGTTCGTCGTCGGGCGTTGGGTGGCAATAATCATGTGAATACCCACGGCACGGGCCTTCTGCGCGATGCGGGCAATGGGCAGCTCAATCTCCTTGCCTGCCGTCATGATGAGGTCGCCATACTCGTCGATAACCACCACGATGTAGGGCATGAAGCGGTGGCCGTTTTCGGGGTTCAGCTGACGGGCAATGAACTTCTTGTTGTAGTCCTTGATGTTACGCTCGCCGGCAGCCATCAGCAGCTCGTAACGGGCATCCATCTCCACGCAGAGCGAGTTCAGCGTGCGCACCACCTTCGTGGTGTCGGTGATGATGGGCGATGCAGAGTCGTCGGGTACTTTGGCCAGGAAGTGCTTGTCAATCTTCGCGTAGATGGAGAACTCCACCATCTTCGGGTCAACGAGCACAATCTTCATCTCAGCAGGATGCTTCTTATACAATAAGGAGGTGAGGATGGCGTTCAGACCTACCGATTTACCCTGACCGGTGGCACCGGCCACGAGCAGGTGGGGCATCTTGGCGAGGTCGAACATGAACACCTCGTTGGTAATTGTCTTACCCATGGCGCAGGGCAGGTCCATCGTCGTCTCCTGGAACTTCTTGCTGTTCAGTACGCTCTCCATCGACACCACGCTGGCCTTGGCGTTAGGCACCTCGATACCGATGGTTCCCTTGCCGGGGATGGGGGCGATGATACGGATACCCATGGCCTTCAGGCTCAGGGCAATGTCGTCCTCCAGATTGCGGATTTTCGCGATGCGCACACCCTGTGCAGGGGTAATCTCGTAGAGCGTGATAGTAGGACCGACGGTGGCCTTGATGGAGTCAATCTCGATGCCGAAGTTACGCAGCACCTCGATGATGCGGTTCTTGTTGGCGTTCTGCTCGGCCATGTCAATATACGGTTTGCCGTCGTCCTCGTACTTCTTCAGCAGGTCGAGTGTGGGGTAGTGGTAGTTCTCCAGTTCCAGCTTCGGGTCGTAGGGTGTATCGATGCTGCCGCGCATGTCCTTGCCGCTGGCTGTCTCCTCGGCCTTGGCTACCTCAACCTCCATGCCTACCTCCTGCTGGGGCTGTGTTGTCTGGCGTTGAGGTTCTGGCGTTGTGTGCTGAATACTGGCGGCTGCCACCTTCTCATTCTTCCATTCCACGGTCTGCGTATAGGGGTCGTCAAACACCTCGGGGTCTTCCACGATGTCGGTCAGCGGATTCGGTTCTTCATTCTCGTCTTTCTTTGACGGGTCATGGATGGTGAATTTCACTCGGTTGAACAGCTTGGACGGGTTCAGCAGCTTGCGGATGAAGTAGATGGTCTCGGCGCTGACGTAGGTCAGGAAGGCAATGGCCATCAATGCCAGTATGGCAGTAAGTCCCGGTGCACCGAGGTAGCCCTCTATCTGCTGGCAGATGAAGATGCCGTGGTCGCCTCCCGGACAGAAACTGCTGTCGATGAACAACGGCGAAAGGAACTTGGCGAAGGTGATGGAAAGCCAGATCATGAGAATCATCAGCACCATGAACCACTTGAACAGGTTGAGGCTGGTATAGGCTTTCATCAGTCGCAGCGAGACGAGAATAAGGAATACAGGGATGATGAATGCCGGGATTCCGAAACATTGCTTGATGAAGAAGTAGGCCGTGTAGGCGCCAAGCGAGCCACAGCTGTTCAGGAATTCGCCGTTCTGGTTAGCCAGTTCACCGTCGCGCGGCTGCTCAATAAGCGTCTGGTCGGCAGCTCCTGTGGTGAAGAACGATACGAACGAGAGTATCATATAGATGGCAATGCCAAGCAGGACAATGCCGAGGATGAAGTTGATTTTCTCGTTCTGGAATATATTTTTCGCGCCTAAAGCCTCCATGAACGGGGTACTCTGATGGCGCTGCTTCTTTTTCTTTGCCATTGTTGTGTTGATATTTTGTTTTCAACTGCAAAAGTACGAATAAACGGGAACAATACAAAAATAAATACCACTTTTTTAATTATTATTGTCGTGTGAAAGTACTTTATTGGATGTTCCTAACCTTTAATTCGTATTTTTTCACTACCTTTGCACTCGAAATGAGAAAAACAATATATAGTAAGTTCGATAAGAAAAAGATTGCAGAACTGAACCCCATTCAGTTTGGCGGACGTATTGTCATCGTGCTTAGCGAGGCAGAGGCACGTCGGGCTGTCGGCTTTCTGTTGAAGCAGCCGTTGCTGGGCGTTGATACGGAAACGCGACCGTCGTTCAAGAAAGGTCCCATGAACCAAGTGTCGTTGTTGCAGGTGTCGGCTCATGACATTTGCTTCCTGTTCCGGCTGAACCATCTGGGAATGTCGCCATCGGTGAAGCAACTGCTGGAAGACACCACGGTACCGAAGATTGGACTGTCGTGGCACGACGACCTGATGCAGCTGCACCGGTTGGGGGACTTCGAGGCGGGACTCTTCATCGACCTGCAGAACCATGTCAGGGAGATAGGCGTTGAGGACCTGAGCCTGCAGAAGCTCTTTGCCAACTTTTTCGGCCGCAAGATCAGCAAGCGCCAGCAACTGTCGAACTGGGAGGCAGATGTCCTGACCGACAAACAGAAAGTCTATGCCGCCACCGATGCTTGGAGTTGCATAGCGCTATACGAGGAATTGCAGCGGCTGAAGCAGACGGGCGATTATGAACTGATAAAAATAGAAGATCATGTACAAGCAGATTCAACTCAAGAGAGGTAAGGAGGAAAGTCTCCGCAGGTTTCATCCGTGGGTGTTCTCGGGTGCCATCCTGCACATGGACGATGGGCTGGAGGAAGGCGACGTGGTACGGGTGGTGACTGCCAGCGGTGAGTTCATTGCCGTGGGGCACTATCAGCAAGGTTCCATCACGGTTCGCGTGCTGACTTTCCAGGACGTTCCCATTGATGATCGCTTTTGGTATAGCCGTCTGCAGTCGGCATTGAACATGCGACAGGCAATCGGACTGGCCGATAGCCCGCAGAGCAACAGTTATCGCTTGGTACATGGCGAGGGCGACCATTTGCCTGGTCTGATTATTGATGTCTATGACCGTACGGCCGTCATGCAGGCTCACTCTATCGGTATGCACTACTGCCGTCGTCAGATTGCCGAGCAACTGGTGGCAGTCATGAGGCATCGCATCGACAATGTCTATTATAAGAGTGAAACAACGCTGCCTTTCATGGAGCCTGAGAATGGATTCTTAGTAGGAGGCAGCACCGATAATATTGCTATAGAGAATGGACTGAAGTTCTATGTCGATTGGCTGAAGGGACAGAAGACGGGCTTTTTCGTTGATCAGCGTGAGAACCGTGCTTTACTGGAAAAATACGCCAAAGGAAAGCGTGTGCTTAACATGTTCTGCTATACGGGTGGTTTCTCGTTCTATGCCATGCGTGGCGGTGCTGAGTTGGTCCATTCTGTTGACAGCTCGGCCAAAGCTATTGAGCTGACCCGTCGCAACGTGGAACTGAACTATCCTGGTGACCCGCGTCATGAGGCATTCTGCGAGGATGCGTTCAAGTATCTGGAAAAGATGCCCGAAACTTATGACCTCGTGATTCTTGACCCGCCGGCATTCGCCAAGCATCGTGGTGCGCTGCATAACGCGCTGAAAGGCTATACACGCTTGAACCAGAAGGCTTTCGAGAAAATGCCGTCAGGCAGTATCCTCTTCACGTTCTCCTGTTCGCAGGTGGTGACCAAGGACCATTTCCGTAATGCCGTCTTTACGGCAGCGGCATTGGCCCGTCGTAAGGTGCGTATCCTGCACCAGTTGCATCAGCCGGCCGATCATCCCGTCAACATCTACCACCCAGAAGGTGAGTATTTGAAAGGCCTCGTGCTTTATGTTGAGTAAGGTTCAGGCATATATCGAAAGACATCAGCTGTTGCAACGCGACGGCCGCTATCTGGTGGCTTTGAGTGGCGGGGCCGACAGCGTGGCATTGTTGATTGTGTTGCAAGGACTGGGCTATCAGGTGGAAGCTGCCCATTGTAACTTCCGTCTGCGTGGCGACGAGTCTGACCGCGACGAGCAGTTTGTCGTACGGCTGTGCGAGGGTAGGGGCATATCCCTGCATCGTGCCCACTTCGATACCCGTGAGTATGCTTTGCTGCATCATATCAGTATCGAGATGGCAGCCCGTGAACTGCGCTACCGATATTTTAATCAACTTCTTGAGGACCTCCAGCTTGACGGTGTCTGTGTGGCTCACCATCGTGACGACAGCGTGGAGACGGTGCTCATGAATCTTGTGCGTGGCACGGGGCTTCGCGGTTTGCAAGGCATCCGTCCGCGTAACGGCCATATTCTCCGTCCGCTACTTGGCGTGAGCCGACAGGAGATAGAGTGTTTCCTGCACGAACAGGGACAGCCGTTTGTGACCGATAGTACCAACCTTGTTGACGACGTGGTACGCAACAAGCTCCGTCTTAATGTCATTCCGCAACTGCTCAGCATCAATCCTTCCGCTACGGCTAATATCCAACAGTCGGCGGAACATGTGGCTGCTGCTCTTATGGTCTATGATGAGGCCATTGCCCAGCAGCGCCGTGCTGCCATTGTCGAGGAAAGCGCCGATCGGATAGTCCTTGACCGTTCAAAGGTCAATAGCGAAGCTCTGCTATTTGAAATACTGCATAGTTACGGTTTTAAGGATTTCACCGCCTTTAGGAATCTGGATGCTCTTCCGACTGGTAAGTCCTTCTCCTCGGCTGACTATGATTTGGTCATCGACCGTGGTCGGATTGTCATTGAGCGTCGCCGTGAACCGACGAGGCCATTGCGCATTCCTGAGTGCGGCAACTATGTCTATGACGACGATGGGCGAATCAGTATCAAAACGTTTGCACGTACTGCTGGTTTTGTTCCCTCCAAGGAGGCCGACCTCGTCCATTTGGATAGCGCAAACATCCAGTTCCCTCTTACCCTTCGTCCTGTCTGCGAGGGTGACTGGTTCGTACCGTTTGGTATGACGGGACGTAAACTTATAAGTGACTATTTGACAGACCGTAAGATAAATCTGTTAGACAAAAGAAAAGCGCTCGTCGTTTGTGATGCGACGAACGCTGTTCTATGGTTGGTTGGTTATCGTACGGACAACCGTTTTCGTGTTAGTGAAGAAACAGAAACAGTTTTAGAATTCTCTCTAAACTCTCAACTTAAATTATCCATTCATCGAAAGTAGGAACTCCTCGTTGTTCTGTGAGCGTACCAGTCGGTCGCGTACAGTATCCATAGCCTCGATGGGTGTCATCTCTGCAATGAACTTGCGACAGATCCACATGCGGTTCAGTGTGGTCGGATCCTGCAGCAGGTCATCACGACGAGTAGAAGACTGTACCAGGTCGATGGCTGGGAAGATACGCTTGTTAGACAGCTGACGGTTGAGCTGGATTTCAGAGTTACCCGTACCCTTGAACTCCTCGAAGATAACCTCGTCCATCTTGGAGCCGGTGTCAACGAGTGCCGTAGCGATGATGGTCAGCGAACCGCCACCCTCGATGTTACGTGCAGCACCGAAGAAACGCTTAGGCTTCTGCAGGGCATTGGCATCCACACCACCGGTGAGCACTTTTCCGCTGGCTGGCGCAACCGTGTTGTAGGCACGTGCCAGACGAGTAATGGAGTCAAGGAAGATGACCACGTCGTGTCCGCATTCTACCATGCGCTTAGCCTTCTCCAGCACAATACCGGCAATCTTCACGTGACGGTCGGCAGGCTCGTCAAACGTAGAGGCAATGACCTCTGCATTGACGGTGCGGGCCATGTCGGTCACCTCCTCAGGACGCTCGTCGATGAGCAGCATCATAATGTACGCCTCGGGATGGTTGGCGGCAATGGCGTTGGCGATGTCCTTCATCAGGATGGTCTTACCAGTCTTTGGCTGGGCAACGATGAGCGCACGCTGTCCTTTACCGATAGGCGAGAAGAGGTCAACGACTCTTACGCTGGGGTTGGTTGTAGCAGGGTCACCGCAGAGCGTAAACTTTTCTTCAGGGAACAATGGCGTCAAGTGTTCGAAGGAAACGCGATCGCGCACCTCGGCAGGCTGACGGCCGTTGATGCTGTTTACGTTCGACAGGGCGAAATACTTTTCGTTGTCGTGTGGCGGGCGGACGGTGCAATCTACCACGTCGCCGGTCTTCAGACCATACTTCTTGATCTGCTGTGGACTGACGTAGATGTCGTCGGGTGATGACAGGTAGTTATAGTCGCTTGAACGCAGGAATCCATATCCGTCTTGCAGGATTTCGAGCACACCATTTCCCGTGATAAGATCAGAGAAGTCGTATTTCTCTGCAGGAGCCTGTTGGATGGTGCGGCTGACTGCGGGTTCATTCTGCTGTACCTGTTGTACCATGGGACGGTCGAAGATGTCGAGCGTCGGCATGGCAGCTTGGTCTTCAATGGGAATGTCCACCACGGTGATGAAGTCTGTACCGTCGCCGGGATCACCGGCCCAGACACCCTCAGGCGCATCTTGGGCACTTTCTACGATAGGCTCATTCTGTTGGCGTTGAGCCATCTTCTCCTGTAATTGCTCCAACAGGTCGCGGTCGGCTTCGTCAGCGGCAGGGCTGGGAATTTCCTCTGCTTCAGGAACGGCAGGTATTTCTGCCTCTGCTTCAGCCTCAGCCTTTGCAGCGGCTTCAGCGGCAGCACGGGCAGCAGCTTCTTCGGCCTCTTTCTCTGCCTTTGACTTACGTCCACGCTTCTTCGGAGCTGGCTTTTCCTCAACGGCTTTTGCTGCAGGCTCAGCGGCAGGTGCTTCGGCTACTGCCTCAGGTGCTTGTTCTGGCTGTTCTTCGCTAAAGAGTGAAGGCTGCTTTTCCTGTTCAGGCGTCTTTCGGCCATTCTTGACGTCGAAATTCTCTCCTTCGTTTCCGTTGACGGTATATACACGGTCAGTGTCTTTTTTGCTGATTCGTGTGCGTTTGCGCTTAGGCTGGTCGCTGAGGCTTGCGGCACTATTCTCGGCAGCCTTGTCGAGGATAGCATAGACGACGTCTTGCATCTCGTCTTTAGGACTTACCTTAATACCTAAGTCTGCGGCGATTCCCATCAGCTGAGGAATCTCCATCGCTTCTAATTCTTCTTTCTTGTACATAGTATTACCACAAAACGGTGGTTCACGTTTTTGTTTTGAATTTTAATGTGAATGACGGTGCTTCCCGACGGGGAATGCAACCTGTGTTGTTGAATCGCAACGGCATGTTTTCCGTTTGCGAGTGCAAAATTACTGATAAAATCTGAAATGGCCAAATTTTTTGTGGTATTTATTGAAAAAAGTCCTCCAAGAGTGTGCCTAAGGCGTTCCTCTTCCTTGACTTCATAGAATAAAGCGGCATAGCCGAGTATAAAAATCTCTTATTTCTTTTGGTTATTTATTCACTTATTCGTACCTTTGCATCCGTTTTTAAAGACATCAAATAACATTGCAATGAATATTTCGTATAAATGGTTGAAAGAGTATGTTGATTTCACGCTGACACCACAAGAGGTGTGCGACGCGCTGACATCGACAGGACTCGAAGTTGACGCACTGGAAGAAGTGCAAAGCATTAAGGGCGGTCTGAAGGGATTGTACGTAGGCAAGGTGTTGACCTGCGAGATGCATCCGAATTCTGACCACCTGCATGTAACGACCGTGGATCTGGGACGTGAGGAACCGTCACAGATCGTGTGCGGCGCACCGAACGTGGCTGCCGGCCAGAAGGTCATTGTGGCCGACCTGGGCTGTGTGCTGTACGACGGCGACAAAGAATTTCAGATTAAGAAGTCGAAGCTGCGTGGCGTGGATTCTTGCGGCATGATCTGTGCCGAGGACGAAATCGGTATCGGTATGAGCCATGATGGCATCATCGTGCTGCCCGAGGACGCTGTAGTGGGTACGCCTGCTGCAGAATACTACCATCTGGAGAGCGACTGGCTCATCGAGGTGGATATCACGGCCAACCGTGCCGATGCGCTGAGCCACTGGGGTGTGGCACGCGACCTCTATGCATGGTTGAAGCAGAACGGCTACGAGACCAGCCTGCACCGTCCGTCTGACGAGGGCTTCAAGGTGGATAACAACGACCTCCCCATTGACGTGGAGATTGTGAACACGGAAGCTTGCAAGCGCTATGCCTGTGTCAGCGTTACTGACCTTGAGGTAAAGGAAAGTCCCGAATGGCTGAAGAACAAGCTGACTGCCATCGGTCTGCGTCCGATTAATAATATTGTGGATATCACGAACTACGTGATGATGGCTTACGGCCAACCGCTCCATACATTTGATGCCGATATGGTGAAGGGCCACAAGATTGTGGTGAAGACCATGCCCGAGGGTACGCCCTTCGTAACGCTCGACGGTGAGGAACACAAGCTGAGCGACCGTGACCTCGCCATCTGCAATGCCGAAGAGCCGATGTGTATTGCTGGCGTGTTTGGCGGTAAGGGTAGTGGCACGTACGAGACCACTCGCAACGTGGTGCTGGAGTCGGCTTACTTCCATCCCACATGGATTCGCAAGAGTGCCCGCCGTCACGGATTGAGCACCGATGCTTCGTTCCGCTTTGAGCGTGGCATCGACCCCAACGGCGTCATCTATGCCCTGAAGCAGGCCGCCCTGCTCTGTAAGGAACTGGCTGGTGGTAAGGTGTCGATGGAAATCAAGGACGTCTATCCGGAGCCCATGCAGAACCCCGTGGTTGAACTGAAGTACAGCTATGTCCACTCGTTGGTGGGCAAGGACATTCCCGTGGAGACCATCAAGAGCATCTGCCAGTCGCTGGAGATGACGGTCAAGAGCGAGGATGCCGAAGGACTGACATTGGAGGTGCCTGCATACCGTGTGGATGTGCAGCGTCCGTGTGACGTGGTGGAGGACATCCTGCGCATCTACGGATATAATAATGTGGAGATTCCTACACAGCTGAAGTCGAGCCTTGTCATCAAGGGCGACGAAGACCAGAAGCACAAACTGGCCAATCTCGTGAGCGAGCAGCTCGCCGGTCAGGGCTTCAACGAGATACTCAACAACTCGTTGAGCAAGTCGTCTTACTATAACGACCAGCAAGATACGCTGGTACACATCATGAACCCCCTGAGCAGCGACCTGAACGTGATGCGTCAGACCTTG
>Ga0265298_10006385_pt1 | contig 14571 bp, 9 predicted proteins | sample AusTroGonzalo_MG_3_FD_193486 | JGI IMG/M metagenome (GOLD analysis project Ga0265298, IMG submission 193486) | Bovine rumen microbial communities from tropical cattle in Woodstock, Queensland, Australia - Gonzalo_01 | ecosystem: Host-associated > Mammals > Digestive system > Stomach > Rumen ... | reverse complement strand
CGTCAGCTTTTTTGTGACGTGGCCGCCCTCGCGTCTGTTCGTCATGCTGCAGAATCTGTTCCAGTCCGCAGTCACGCCCTTGACCGTGTCCCACATACGCGATATTTCGTTTCTCAGACGGTCCTCGGAGCGTATCTCGGCTGACGTCTTCGACTTCGATATGACCGCGCCGCCGGAGAGACTTATCATCTCGTCAACGGACAGCCCCGATACGGGCTTGTTGTCGGTCAGCTCCGGATACTGTATATGCTCGACGCCGTTTTCAATATCATAGCTTGCGATCGCCACGTTTTTCTTGTCAGACGTTCCCGCGAGTATGCCCGCCGCGGCGGAGAAAAGCTCGTGACCGCCGGTTAAATCTATAACGTACTCGTTTGACTCGCCGATCATCTCATAAAGCAGTCTGTACGCGGCGCTGAGAGTCTTGTCCGACACGGCGATAAAGACCGCCTCCGCGCCGAACTTGCCGGAAACGACCGTATCGAGCACCTCGGCGCGCCGTCCGTTCACGCCGTCCTCGTCAAAGCCGATAAAATACACGCGGTCAAAATCCGAGTATAAAAACGGCGTTATGTTTTCTATGTTCTCATCGCAAAGAAATTCTATAAGTATCCTCATACGCACCTCCCGCGACTATATTGTAATATATTTTTATGAAAAAGTCAAGGCGGCTTATTGACTTTATGCGCATTGTGGTGTATAATATTTTCAAGTTTTATATAAGCAGGTAAAAAATCATGGAAGTAAACGCGGCTTTGCCGACAGACGAAAGAAAAACGGGAACGGGAAAAGAGTTTTCCCGCACGGTCCCGACGTTCAAGGTCTCCGGCGCTTTCAGCTCTCACATGGTGCTTCAAAGAGACAAAGAAATAAAGATATACGGCTTCTCGGATAAAGACGGAACGGTCATACGCGGCGAGTTTGACGGCGAGACGGCGGAGACTTCCGTTTCAAACTTCTCCTTTACTTTAACGTTTTCCGCGCGTCCGGCGTGCGGCGTCGGCAAAACGATGCGCATATACGACGAAAGAGGAAACGAGGCGGTGTTTGACGACGTACTTGTCGGCGACGTATGGCTGATAGGCGGTCAGTCGAACGCGGAGCTGAATTTGCGTTTCGTTTTCCCGGAGGATATACCGAAACAGTTTGACTGTGACGGTAAATACCGGCTTTTCATGCAGACGCAGGCGTATCCCTATACTCACCCCGAGCTTTGCGGCGCGCCTCAGCCGGACGTCGTCTGCCCCGACTGGCGCTGGAGACTGCCCGACGCGGACGCTTCTCTGTCGTTTTCCGCGATAGGCTTCTTCATCGCAAAAGAGCTGTGTGAAAAAACGGGAATATCGGTCGGCGCGATAAATATGTCAGCCGGCGGCGCGTGCATAAAAGAGCTTATCCCGGCGGAGCTTGCCGACGAGCTTGAATATACGGACGGCGCAAACGTCTGCAGAAGCGGTTATTATAACACGCTGATACACCCGTTCGAGGGATTGCAATTTAAAGGAATGGTCTTTTTCCAGGGCGAGAGCGAGGGCATCTGGCGCGACCGCGCGGAAAAGTACGATTTTGAACTGAAGCGTCTCGTCGAAGACGAGAGAGCGCGTTTCGGCTTTGAATTCCCGTTCTACAACGTGCAGCTCTGCTCGTACAGAAGCGAGGGCAAGCAGTATTTCCCGTTTCTTGAAACGGTGAGGATAAGACAGTTCGACGCGCTCGAACAGATAAAAAACAGTTATCTTGCGGTCTCAATGGATCTCGGCTCGCCGTCAGACTGGGGCGATTTTGCGCACTCACCGAAGAAAAAACCGCTGTGCGAGAGGATAACGGCGCAGATACTCGCCGCCGAATACGGCACAGGCAGTCTGTCCGACGCGAACTCTCCCGCGCCTGTCTCGGCGACCGTGCGCGGCGATAAGGTAACCGTCAAATTCAAAGACATATCGGACGGATTGAAGAGTAGAAACGGCAAAAGCACCGTAAACGGCTTCTCTTTCGGCGCATTTGACAGCTTCACCGACGCAAAGGCAAAGATAACGGACAAAGACACAGTGACCGTCACCGTGCCCGGCGGCGCGGATACGGAATACGTAAATTACGCGTATTACAGCGATATAACCGGGGGCAACGCTGAGCTTGTAAAATCAAACGGACTTCCCTGTCCGGCTTTCAGAATAAAAACTAATTGAGGAAAAAAAGATGAAAAAAACTGTTTGTTTGTTTTTGACTTTGATATTCGTACTGTCGGCGCTCTGCGCCTGCGGCGGCAATCCCGAGGTGACGACGGCAGCCGACGAGACGACGGCGGAGCAGACGACCGAAGAAGTTACGACCGAGGAGGTCACCACAAAGGAGGAGACGGAGACCGAGCCGGAGACGGAACCGGAGGAGACGATACCGGAGTTCATAGTCGTCGAGGACGAGGAGGCGACGCTCACGCTGCCTAAAACGTTCGGCTCGCACATGGTACTTCAGAGGAACGCGGACATACACGTTTTCGGCAAATCGAACAGAGACGGCGCGGTGATACGCGGCACGTTCAAGGACCAGACGGTCTATACCGTAGTAAGGGACGGGGAATTCACTCTGACGTTTGCGCCGGAGCCCGCGTCGGCGGACCGGGCGGAGCTGCTTGTTGAAGACGACAAGGGAAATTCCGTAAAATTTGAGGACGTGCTCGTCGGCGACGTATGGCTCATATCCGGTCAGTCGAACGCGAACATAAGCCTTGAAGAGATACGCAGCGGGCTTAAAAAGCTGCCGGAGTTCAACGAGGACGACCCCATACGCCTTTTCATGCAGAGACCCGATTATTATCTGAAAAATCCGAAGCTCGTCAAAGAGCCCTGCGACGATTTTCTTGATCCCGACGTGGAATGGAAAAAACCGGGCTATACGGCGTCTTTAAAATTCTCGGCGCTCGGCCTGTTCTTCGGACGCCGTCTTGCAAGCGAGCTCGGGATACCGATAGGCGTCATAAACATAGCGGCAAACGGCGCCCGGATACAGGAGCTTATGACGAAGGAAGCGGCGAAAAGAGTCAAGCTTACTACGTCATACACGATGAAGCCCGGCGGCTTCTTCAACGGCATGGTTCATCCGCTGTTAGGCATATCCTTCACGGGAATGGTCTTCTTCCAGGGTGAAAGCGAGGGCGGCGCGGACAACACCGCAAAGAATTACGCGACGTATTTAAAGGCGTACGTTGAGGATATGAAAAAGCAGTTCGAAATCGACTTCGCGTTTTATGAGATACAGCTGTCAAGCTATTCGAAAAGCAGCGTATCCGGCTTCGGCCGCGTGAATTTCGTCCGTTTCGGTCAGTATCAAGGCATGGTCGATATGGATAACGAGAATATACTGCCGTCGTACGACCTGCGCTCGCCCGATAAGTATTTTGACTATATGCACTCGCCGAGAAAAGAGGAGATGGCAAACCGCGTTGCAGATCTCGTGCTCGCAAAGGAATACGGGATAGGCGACAAAAACGATTTCTTGGCGCCGATGCCGACGGAAATAACGCTGTCAGATGACAAGACGACGGTGACGGTAAAATTCAAGAACGTCGGTGAAGGACTTGTGTCAAAGAGCGGCGATCAGAGCGTAAAGGGCTTCTATATAGGGCTGGAGAGCAAGATGAAAGCCTCGGAGGCGGAGATAATCTCTTCCGATACGGTGCTCGTACACGTGCCCGAGGGCGCAAGTCTGAAAAAGATCGCGTACGCGTTCGACGTCGTCATAGACGAGAACAACACGCAGCTTTACAATTCGAGGGAAATGCCCGCCCTCGCGTTCTGGCAGGATCTGTAAAATTTAATAATGATAAAACCGACCGAAGTAAAAAGCATTTCCGCGCTTCGGTCGGGTTTTTAATTAAGGATTAAAGTGTCGGCAAGCCGACTTAAACGGTGGGTTCCCGATCCGGTTCGGTATTGCAAGCGAAAAAAAAGACAACACATGATCGCCGCCGCTGTCACGGCGGCGATCAGTCTTGTGTTCATTTTCATTCATTAAATCTCATTGCTGCAAGCTTTTGTCAAACGATTTAACAATACGTTCAACGTATTTCGGACCGGTTTTGGAGTATGACTTAACGGCGGCACTGATACTTTTTGTGCCCTTGACAAGCAGATCTCTGACGTATGACCCGACGTTGCCGTACAAAAAGACGTAACCCATATCGAACACCCGGTTTCTTATAACGTAGTCAAGCATTTCCATAGAATCCGCGTCGCGCGTGTATTTACGCTTCAGATACGTTTCTTTAAGCACCGGCGTTACTGTCTTATACGCCTCGCTTGCAAGCGCTTCGAGAATTACCGATACAAATTCTCTGTTCTGTGCCCTTACCGTAGCCGGTACGCATATCATAGCCGCGGCGCCGTTTACAAACGATTTGTATTCCTTCTGCTCTTCGTTTAATTTCGGTATCGGTAAGATTCCGTATTCGTCCTCCATCTCGCGCAGAAGCTCTCCGTCGCCGAGAGACGCGTCGTAAAACAGGGCTCGTCCGCTTGAAAACAGCGTGTGAGGGACGTTCCAGTTCGACTGTTCATAATTAGACTGATTCGTGATAACGGCTGTATAGATCTTATCGTATATCGCGGTATCGCGCTCGACCTGCAGATCGTAATACGGAACGTCGTCCTGATCCTTGGATACTATCATACCGCCCGCTCCGTAATAAAAATCGTACGGGAGTCCGAGATACCACGCGGTCATTCCGAAAACGTCGCTGCCGCCGTCAGCCGTTATCTTTCCGTCACCGTCCGTATCCGCCGTGAAATCCTTTGTCAACTCGATAAGTTTGTCAAGCGTCCATTTCCCGTCTCTTACAAGCTGATACGGATATTCAAGATCGTATTTGTCAAACAGCTTTTTGTTGAAATACATACAAGCCGTCAGATTGAAGCTGTAGGGGCTGATGTCTCCGTTTATCATCATAAGATGTCCCTTTATGGAAAAGCCTTGATTTACGTCCTTGTCCCACCAAGGCTTTGACAGATCGACGTACGGAAGCTCGTCAATCGGTAAGACCTCGTTATTGATGGCGTTGTTCGAGCCGTTTACCATGTGCGTAAAACAGATGTCGTATTCATCCGAGCCGGCTTTTACGGCAGTGCTCAATCTTGACGGAACGCCGCTTTCAGTATCAATAACGTATTCAAACTCAATGCCGAAACGGTCTGCAACGGCGCTGTTGCGCGAAAATACGGCGTCGTGCATGGCGTCGTTCGTCATATGATCTTCCGTGTATATATCGTCCTGCGCCCTGTCCATCAAAAGGATGCGGATCGTTTTTCCGGTATATTTAACGTCCGGCAGGTCGGCTTTGAGCTCCGTTTCCGCCGGCTCGGTCTCAGCATCCGTGATACCGTCCGTGTTCACGGCGGTCGTCGTATCGACGGCCGGCTTTTCCGTACAGCCGGACAGAACGGCGCCGGATACCGTAAGAAGAAGCGCGAATAAGATGCATAGTATCTTTTTCATATAAAACTCCTTGATTGTAATATTATGAATACCGTTTTCCGTCAACAAAAACAATGAAGATTATCGCGTTTTCAACAAAAGACCGCCGGAAGCGGTCTTATGCTGAAATATCGGTTTGTATTATTTAACTTTCTTTGCAATTACAACGCCCGCAAGAGCAACGCACGCTACGGCGGCTATCGCTATAACGGCGGCGTCGGCGGTGGCGGGGGACTGAGTTTCGGGCTCGGCTTCAGAGCCGGTGCCGACAAACGTAAAGGTGTCAGCTTCGTCTTTGTTGACTTTGAGAAGCTCGCCGCCCTTTGTCTTTACGATGACGCTGACGGTATGTTCACCTGCGGGAAGATCCGCGGCGGCTATCTTGACTTCAAAGCCGTTCGTCTTGGCGGGATCGGAACCCATAACGCCGGAGACCTCGGCAGATCTGTCAACAAGAGAACTGAATACGGGATCTTTGCCGTCAACGCTGTAACCGATATCTTCAATATCATCATCAGCTATGATGACCCAGCCGCGTGCCCAGAATTCATTACCTTCGGCGCTGAAATTATCAAACCAAGGCTGAGCGATGGAAGACTTAGGACCTGTTCCGACAACTTTGAATCCGTCGGAATCACCCTGGTTTACGTCAAGCAACGCACCGCTCGACGTTTTGCAAACAACGTGAATAACATGATCGCCGGCGGGAATATCATCTGTTGAAAGCTTTACGTCAAAACCGGTTGTTTTGGCGGGATCGGAGCCCATAACGCCGGAGACCTCCGCAGATCTGTCTAACAGCGAGCTGAACACCGGATCTTTGTCGTCAATGCGATATCCCATATCAGCTATCGTATCGTCGCCTTTTATAATGACCCAGCCGTATAACTGCAGATTGGGACCGGTCAGATTGACTACGTCGAAGTTCTGATTTGCAACCTTTGCGCCTTCATCAACGCCGCCGACTACTTCAACGGACTGGAGAGCGTTCGTACCGGCCTTCGCTGCAAGGTCAGACGGCGCAGATACGCAGTACGGAGTATCCTGCGTGCCGTCATAAGCCTTTGCGTCGGCTTCGTTCTCAAAGAAAGCGATCCAGGCTATATCTATGCTGTCGCCCTTCTGAACGGTATTGCCCTGAAGGAAGTCAAAGCGGAACGAGCCGGTCTGCGTGTACTTTTCGCTGTTCCAGGCTGCGCATCCGGAAAGGTCGAGAACGAGCGTTTCCCAACTCTGGGAATGAACGTAGTTGATCGGAACGCACGGCTCCTGTGCCGGCTGAACGTAGATCTGACCGGTGAGAGCGGTTCCGCTGCTGTCCTTTTCGGTAACGGTCCTGTACTTGATAGCCGCCCATTTAACGGCGTCGGGATCCATAGCCGTGTGAGCGCCGCTGAACGTTACGCCCGTGCAGGGGTCATTGCCGTCTGCTACAAAGTGAGCGTACGGGAAATCGTCAGCCGCCTGTACGCCGACGGCGAACAGAGCGACAGTCATGACCGCGACTATCGCAAGTGCTAAAAATTTCTTCATTTTGTTTTTCCTCCTTAATTATTTTATTTTTATATGTAAAAAATACAAAATGAATCGTATATATCGCGGCGTTTTGATAAAGAAGACCGCGCCCGTCCGTTTTTTATGATAGGAGGCCGGACGGGCGCAACAAAATGAAAAAATTCCTGCAGTCAAAACGCCCTTTATGCTATGTATTATAACATAACAAAAGGGCGAATTCTACTCATAATTGACCTTGTATTTTACTTTTTATGACTTTTTTGCCTTTTGCCGCCTGTATTCCGTCGGATTTATACCCGTTACGGCTCTGAATGCGCGGTTGAAACTTGAAAGAGAATTGAATCCGCACCGCGCCGCTGTTTCAAGCACGGGCTCATCCTTATCCATCAGATAATTGCACGCTTTGGCGATCTTTATCTTTCTTACGTAGTCGCTGTAGGTCATACCGACGCTCGATCTGAAAATACGGGACAGATATGACGGCGCGTATCCGAGTTTTTTTGATAAATCGTCCATTTTACACGCTTTATCCGTATTCTCTTCAACGTATTCAAATATCATCTGTAAAACCGTTTTGGCTTTCGATCTCGGCGTTCTTTTTGAATAGTCGATCAAATCGAAAAAGCTGCTTGCCAAAGTATATATTATTCCCTTTTTAAAAGGAAGATTTGCGCTTTCAAAATCCACCGCAAGGCTTCCGAGCGCTCCCCTCACGTTTTTTACCACCGGCGACGTAAGCTCATAGCCGATCAGATCATCGGAAATCACGGGTATGAGCTCCGACGAAAACAGATAATAAAAATGCGGTCTTGCGTCGTATATCTCGTGTATCTGATACGGCTTGATTATTGCAACGTCGTTTTTTTCGAGGCGGTAAGGCGTGCCGTCTATTTTGACCGTCGTCCCGTCGGATAACGACGCTATTATTTCAAAACAGCGGTGCAGATGCGGCGGAAAACCCGTTCCTCCGTTATAAAACGATACCGCATAATCAAATTCGTATCCGTGCTTGTTTTCATAAAACGGAATACTCACTTTTGCTGCCTCCCATCCGATACTTTTTTTAATTATACCATAAATTCCGAAAAAACGCAATACTCTTATCAAAATTAACATCAAAAAACGCTTACAATGCCTTATTCTTCATATTCAAGCTATCGTTATACCGGTTTCCTTAATTCGGTTATTCCTCCGTGAAACCCCGGTCGCCCCTTCTATCCGCTCCCGGGGACCAGCAGCGCTCTCAAGTTCGCGTCGGGGAACTCAGGCTCCCGTCTTTCGGATGCGGCGGCGCGAGAATATGAATTATTATTTCACCCGCATTTACTGAATAATTCATATTTCAGTGTTATAATACAGTTAACGGATTTCACGGGAGTGTGTTATGAAAAAGTTTGTTTCCTTATTTATTGCGGCGACGTTTGTTTTCGCGCTGTTCGCCGCTTTGTCCATACCTGCGGCGGCGTTTATCGGGCAGCTTGACGCGCTTTACATAAACGCGGACGTTTATCCCACGGGCGCGGATATGAAAGACGAAAAAAGCCTGACTATAAGCCCGGGCGACCGCATATATATCCTCGGCTGGATAGCGTTTTCGTCGTCGGACGGGCTGAAAGAGATAAAATACAGTATCGACGGCAAGGAATACGCCTGCTCGAACACGTACCGGGACAGAGCAGACGTCGCCGCCGCGGGCATAACCGTTTACAACAAGGGCAAAAACGCGGGCTACGGGCTCGATACCGGCATGATGGAGCTTGTCGGCATAGGCTCGCAGAGCGCCGGAACGTACTCCCTCTCCCTCATCGCATACTCAAACGGCGGCGCGAAGGAGGTATACAGAACTTACGAGCTGACCGTCAAGAGCGGCGAGCAGGCGGTGCTCGACTGTATGCAGATAAACGAAAAGACGGCGGGCATGGAAGCCGATCTTTCCAACGCGAAAAAGGTGACGCTTTTGCGCGGCGATAAGCTTTACGTCTGCGGCTGGGCTTCGTTTTCGAGCGCGGACAGGCTGAATAAGATAACCTACACGGCGGACGGCAAGGAATACGGCTGCGCGGCGTCCTACGTAAATCGCCCGGACGTATCCGCCGCGGGCATCCCGATATACAACAACGGCGAGCACGCCGGTTTCGGCTCCTCCTCCGCTATGGCGGAGCTGACGGGGATAAGCGAGCTCGGCGCGGGCACGCACAAAATCGCGCTTAACGCCGTTTCTGACAGCGGGAGAAGCGTTATCGTCAAAGAATTCGATCTGAAAATCGCATCCGTGACGGAGGAGCTCGACGGCGACAGAGGCGACGTCAACGGCGACGGTGCGAAAAACAACAAGGACGTCGTGGCGCTTTTCAGGCACGTTTCGGGCGGCGACGGCGAGGTAGTCGGGCAAAACTGCGACGTAAACAGCGACGGCAGCGTCAACAACAAGGATGTTACCGCGCTTTTCAGATACGTGAGCGGAGGAGCCTCCGGAGCCGACACATATAACGGCACGCCGGCTTACACGGTCGACGGCGACAGCATAATCGTCTCCGGCGTGAAATATCCGAACACGGTTAACATGACAAACGGCGCGCTGTACGCGGTCGATGACCTTTACCGCGAGCTGCCGCTCGACAACGCCGCATACGCCGGCGACGGTGAGAAAAACGTCGGTCTGTTCTATTTCCTGTGGCTCGGCGAGCACGGCGACTACGGCATTTACGATATTACGAAGATACTTGCAAAAGGCGGGGATAAGGCGAAAAGCGCGTCGTATTCCGGCTGGGGACAGGTCGGCGCGATGCACTTCTGGGGCGAGCCGCTGTACGGCTATTATTTCTCCCGTGACAAGTGGGTGATGCGCAAGCATATAGAAATGCTCACCGCCGCAAACGTCGATTTTCTGTATATCGACGCGACGAACGGCTTCCCCTATATAAATAACGCCCTGTCTCTGATGTCGATTATGCACGAATTCAACGATCAGGGTTACGCCGCGCCGAAGATCGTGTTCTACACACATTCAAGCTGTCCGAACACGGTAAAACAAATATATAACGGCATTTACGCAAAAAATATGTATCCCGACACGTGGTTTTACGTTGACGGCAAGCCGCTTGTGATAGCGTATGAGAGCGAATGCAAATCGGGGCTTTCGAGCACGGCTTACAGCTTCTTCTCGTACCGCGAGCCGCAGTGGCCGAACGAGGCGCAGAAGAAAAACGGCTGGCCGTGGATGGATTTCAACTATCCGCAGAGAGCGTTTTACAACAACGCGGGCAAAAAGGAGGCTATGAGCGTCTCCGTCGCACAGCACAACTCGACGGTATGCTTTTCCGACTCCGCGATATACGGAAACAGAACGAACAGGGGCAGAAGCTTCCGCGGCGGCGTGAACAATCCGACGGCGGAATCCGTGATGTACGGCTTCAACTTTGAAGAGCAGTTCGACTACGCGATAGCCGCGGACGTGCCGTATATCCTCATAACCGGCTGGAACGAGTGGGTCGCGCAGAGGCAGGATCCGGACGGCACCGGACGACCCGGTCAGGCGGTGTTCGTTGACACGGCGTCGATCGAATACTCACGCGATATAGAGCCCATGCGCGGCGGGTATTTCGATAACTACTATCAGCAGATGATAAGAAAGATCGCCGAGTACAAGGGCTCGGCGCCCCTGCTCGTGCAGGATACGAGGAAGCCGATAGACATAAACGGCGGCTTCGGTCAGTGGGACGGTATAACGGTGACGTATAAGGACCCGTCGGGCGACACGGTGAACAGAAATTCGTCCGCTTTCGGCAGCAAAACGCTGACGGACACGACGGGAAACAACGATATAGTCGGCACAAAGATAGTCTATGACACCAAAAATATCTATTTCTTTGCGGAGACGGCGGCGGATTTGACCGCGCCGGACGGTAATTCGTCGTGGATGCAGCTGTTCATCAACTCCGACTGCGACGGTGGAACGGGCTTTTCCGGATTTGATTATATCGTCAACTATAAAACGGAGGATAACGGAAAAACGACCGTCGCAAAGCTGAAAAAGGCGGGCGAAACGTACGAGGTCATATCCGAGGAGCAGGTGAGCTATAAGGTCAGCGGCAATAAGATAATGATAAGCGTGCCGCTCTGGACGCTCGGGATCTACGATTACAACGACATAAAATTCGCGTTCAAATGGGCTGACTCAAAGACGAAGATAACGACCGCGGAGCAGTTCTACACCGACGGCGACGCCGCGCCGATCGGAAGACTTTGCTACGTGTTCTGCAATCACAAATAAACCTGATACAAACAAAAAACTGCCGCTTTCAGCGACAGTTTTTTACTATTCCTCTCTGTATCCGCGTCTGTACAGCGCGGCGCGGGCTTGCTCTCTCGTTTTCCCCGCCTCGATCAGCTTTGCGCAGTATCGCTTTGCCATACCGTCAAAGTCAAGCTCCTTCATGCAGTCCTCGGCGTACGACAGCGCTTCGTCGGAGAATTTCCTGCCGCGCAGATACGCGGTCACGTACTCCGCGCCGTAATACGAGGCGAAAAGACGGTCAACCGTTTTTTTGGCGAAGTCGAGCTCACGCAAAAACCCCTCGCGTATCAGGCGCGCGACTGCGGCTTGCGCGTCCCGCTCCGAAAAACCCCTGCCGGTAAGCCTTTCGCACAGCTCCGCGGGCGTCTTATCGGACGCGGCGAGCAGTCGCACGGCGGCGCGGTACGCCTCGTTATCACTCATCGTCCGCGTTTATGTCAAGCGCGGCGGTGTTCAAAATGTACGCGTCGTCGTCGGACTCGTCATCGTCGTCCAGATCGAACGTGCCGGTATCGAGCTCAACGTCGTCCGCCTTAGCCTTTATCTTGTCCTCGATCTCCTTCATCATATCCTTGTGATCCTCAAGGTATTTGCGCGCGTTGTCGCGTCCCTGCGCGATGCGCTCGCCGTTGTAGGAGAAGAACGAGCCGCTTTTTTCGATTATGTCGAGGTCAACGCCTATGTCAAGCACCTCGCCGGCTTTCGATATGCCCTTGCCGTAGATTATCTCAAATTCAGCCTGCTTGAACGGCGGCGCGACCTTGTTTTTCACGACCTTGCAGCGCGTCTTGTTGCCGACCATCTCGCCGGAGTTTTTCAGCTGCTCCGTCTTTCTGACGTCAATACGGACGGACGAATAGAATTTCAGCGCGCGGCCGCCGGGCGTAGTCTCGGGGTTGCCGTACATGACGCCGACTTTTTCGCGAAGCTGGTTGATGAAAACGACTATGCTGTTCGTCTTCGACACGGTACCGGAGAGCTTGCGGAGCGCCTGCGACATGAGCCTTGCCTGAAGACCGACGTGCGACGCGCCCATCTCGCCGTCTATTTCCGCCTGCGGAACGAGCGCCGCGACGGAGTCGATGACGACTATGTCGATAGCGCCGGAGCGCAGCAGCGCCTCTGTTATTTCAAGCGCCTGCTCGCCGCTGTCCGGCTGGGAGACGAGGAGCGAATCTATATCAACGCCTAAGTTTCTCGCGTAGATCGGATCGAGCGCGTGCTCCGCGTCGATGAACGCGGCGGTGCCGCCGAGCTTCTGCGCTTCGGCTACCATGTGGAGCGCGACCGTCGTTTTACCGGAAGATTCCGGACCGAATATTTCGATTATCCTTCCTCTCGGAACGCCGCCGATGCCGAGCGCCAGGTCAAGCGTCAGCGAGCCCGTCGGTATCGCCTGGACCTTCATCTGCGTGTTCGCGCCGAGCTTCATCACCGCGCCCTTGCCGAATTTCTTCTCTATGCCGGATATCGACGTCGCAAGCGCTCTTTTCTTATCCTCCGCCGAATTCGGTACGTCCTGCTCCGGCGCCTTTTTTACTTTTGCCATTCTTTATGTCCTTTACCTTTCATATATATTTTTCTGTTCAAACACGAACATCAGTTCGTTTTTCTTCATTATACAATACGGAAGTGAAAAAATCAATACCTTTTCAAAAAAGTTTAAATAAAAAGAACAAATGTTTCATATTGTCAATTCAGAATTCTTTATTCTTTCTTATTTGCCTGCGCGGTCAGCGTTCTATAGAATTCCTCCGCGGCGATCTGCGAGCCCAAGGGGGACGGGTGGCTTCCGTCCGGGTCATATACGGGCTCGCCGCGCTTGTACGCTTCGCGGAGCTTTTCTCCGGCATACACAACGACGGCTTTGTTATCGGCTGCGGCTTTTTCATACGATCGCCTTAACTTTTCCTGCATCGTGTCGCCGTCCCAGCCGAGCTCGGTAAGCACCGCGCTGCCGTCGGCTCTCGCCCACGTTTCATACAGCGCCGGTTTCGCGCCGTTTTTCTTTATCAGCTTTATCAGCTCGCCTGCGTCTTCAAAAAATCTCCCGGGCTCCGACGCCGGTCTTACGCTCTGCTCCTGTAAAACGACGAAATCGTATTTTTCTTTTTCCAACAGCTCTTTCGCTTTTATGCCGTATTCGTTATCCTTTAACAGATACTGTCCGAGCGTATATCCGCCCGCGGTCACGCTGTCCGCCTCCGCCTCAATTCCGTTTTCACGGCAGACGCGGCAGAAAAGCGCGGGCAGATCGTTAAAATACGTATAGCTGTTTCCTATAAACAATACCTTCATTTCACGTCACCGAATACGAGCGCCGCCGCGCCGAGCGTTCCCGCTCTGTTGCCGAGAGCCGCGGTCTCTATCTTTACCGCCGGTCCCATGGTTCCGGCGTATATCTCCGCGTCAACGCGCTGTTGTATCTCAGCCATGAGCTTTTCGCCCTCTCCGCTGATGCCGCCGCCGATTATGACCTTCTCCGGTCTGAAAACGTTTGCTATATTCGTTATACCCGTTGCAAGATAACCGATATAATCGTCAACGACCTTTGCGGCGTATTTGTCCTTGTACCTGTATATGAACGCCGTTCTGCCGTCAACCTGCTCCGCCTCGCTCATCAGGCTTTCGGGGTGATTTTTTATCGCGCGCTTCGTGTCGCGTATCAGCGCAGTCGCGGAGGCGTACGCCTCGTAGCAGCCGCGGCGACCGCAGGTGCACTGCTCGCCGTCCTTTATCATGACGAAATGACCGAGCTCCGCGCCCGCGGAGCCGTTGCCCTCGTACAACTTGCCGTCGAGTATCAGACCGCCGCCGACACCCGTTCCGAGCGTGAGCATAACGACGTTTTTACAGCCTTTGCCCGCGCCGAAAACCGCTTCGCCGAGCGCCGCGACGTTCGCGTCGTTCGCTATCTTAACGTCAAGTCCCGTTTTCTCCTTAACGGAGCTGCATATCGCGAAATGCTCCCAGCCGAGGTTGTTCGCATATACGACCTCGCCCTTTTCGCTGTCTATCATACCGGGCACGCCCATGCCGATGCCGCAGACGTCGTTTGCGGTCAGCCCCGCTTTTTCAAGAAGCGACTTGCAGAGCGCGGCGATCCTGCCCGCAACTACCTCGGCGCCGCCGTCGGCGCACGTTTCCGTCTTGTCGGACACTATTATATTGCCCGCGTCGTCGCATATGCCGCCCTTAATGAACGTGCCGCCTAAATCAATTCCGACGGCGTATCTGCGCACGGACGAGATGACGAGCGTCATATCGCCCTCAAAATCGATCTTTAAGGGCGG
>Ga0265298_10006382_pt1 | contig 14574 bp, 9 predicted proteins | sample AusTroGonzalo_MG_3_FD_193486 | JGI IMG/M metagenome (GOLD analysis project Ga0265298, IMG submission 193486) | Bovine rumen microbial communities from tropical cattle in Woodstock, Queensland, Australia - Gonzalo_01 | ecosystem: Host-associated > Mammals > Digestive system > Stomach > Rumen ... | reverse complement strand
TGAGGTATATCAGGCAAATAAAGAACAGGCGTGTCGGAGTGAAGAAAACGCCTGTGGCTTTTTCGATAGTGAAACGGAGAATAATAACGCTCTCAAACGAATAAATAGAAGTCCCCTATATATGTAAACGTTCACAAGGTTAATAATTGGTCTGCAATGCGTTTATTATAATTACCCATTTTTTTACTTTTTATTTTCAATTTGCAAAACTACGTAATTTATTCTAAATCATCAGATTAATTTTCAAATTGGCTAATTTGAGGATTTTTTTCATTAAACAGGGTTTATAATTTTAGGGCAGATATATTATGGAAGCACTCACCGCCCACATATCACATAATAATCCCCCCTTCCCGAAAATCCGTAAATTCGAAACTCCTTTTCACTAAAACGCTACTCGCTTTTTCACAAAAAAAATGTATATTTGCAGGTTCGAACACAAGTAAAAAACTGCGACACACGTGGTTGAAAATCAGTAATATAAATGCTATGCCAAAAAAATACAACGAGTACAAACAACTTGACCTCACTCAAATAGGAGAAGAAATACGACACTACTGGGAAGAAAACGACACTTTCCGCAAAAGCTTGGAACTTTCCGAGGGCAACCCGCCCTTTGTGTTTTTCGAAGGCCCTCCGTCGGCCAACGGCAAACCGGGCATACACCACGTTATGGCTCGCAGTATCAAGGACATATTCTGTCGTTATAAAACGCAGAAAGGTTTTTACGTTCGCCGCAAGGCTGGTTGGGACACTCACGGTCTGCCCGTAGAACTTGGTGTGGAGACCAAACTCGGCATTACCAAAGAGGACATCGGCAAAAAAATCTCCGTGGACGACTACAACCGCGCCTGCCGCGAAGAGGTGATGAAATACAAAGACCTCTGGGACGACCTTACCCGAAAGATGGGCTATTGGGTAGATCTCAACGACCCATATATCACATTTACAAACGAATACATAGAAACTCTATGGTATCTGCTTTCGGTGCTTTACAAAAAAGGACTGCTGTACAAGGGCTATACCATACAGCCGTTCAGTCCTGCCGCCGGCACCGGCCTTAGCTCACACGAGCTCAATATGCCCGGCTGCTACCGCGATGTTAAGGACACCACCTGCGTGGCGATGTTCCGTTTGAAACCCGGACAGACACTGCCTTTCGGCACCGGCACCATGTCGGAGGACGTACAGGTGCTGGCATGGACCACCACCCCGTGGACACTGCCTTCAAACACGGCACTTTGCGTAGGACCTACCATAGAATATGTTTTGGTGGAGACTTTCAACCCTTACAGCGGTGAACCTGCCACTGTTATCGTGGCCAAACCGCTGCTCAACAGCCTTTTCCCTGCCGAAAACGCCGAACTTCACTTCGAAGATTATAAAAAAGGCGACAAAAAAGCGCCTTTCCGCGTGGTGGGCAACGCCGTTAAAGGCAAGGAACTCAAAGACTTGGCTTACGAGCAACTTATACCTTGGGTAAATCCAGGCGAAAGAGCTTTCCGTATCATACTTGGCGACTACGTTACCACCGAGGACGGTACCGGCATAGTGCATATCGCGCCCACTTTCGGTGCCGACGACGACCGCGTAGCCAAGCAAGCCGGAGTGCCGCCACTTGTTATGTTCGACAAAGATGGCAAACAGCAGCCTATGGTGGACCGCACAGGAAAATTCTTCCTGCTTCAGGACCTCGACCCCGATTTTGTTAAAAACAACGTAAACGCCGAGCTTTATCGTCCTTTCGAAGGCAAATTTGTCAAAAATGCCTACGACCCACAGAAAACCGAAAAGGACACGACCATTGACGTGGACATCGTGGTTATGCTTAAAGCCGAAAACAAACTCTTCCGCAGCGAAAAGCACACCCACAGCTACCCCCACTGCTGGCGTACCGACAAGCCCGTGCTATACTACCCTCTCGACAGTTGGTTTATCAAAACCACTGCTCTGAAAAACAGGATGATAGAACTTAACAAGACCATCAACTGGAAACCCGAGGCCACCGGCAGCGGACGTTTCGGCAACTGGCTCGAAAACCTCGTGGACTGGAACCTGTCGCGTTCTCGCTATTGGGGCACACCGCTCCCGATATGGCGTACCGAGGACGGCAGCGAGGAGATTTGCATTGGAAGTGTGGCTCAGCTCCGCGAGGAGATAGAAAAATCGGTTAAAGCTGGTTTTATGGTCGAAAATCCCTATAAATCTGATAATTACAACAATTTCGACCTGCACCGTCCATATATCGACAGCGTTATCCTTGTTTCCTCTAAAGGCGAAAAAATGTTCCGCGAACCCGACCTTATCGACGTGTGGTTCGACAGCGGTGCCATGCCCTACGCACAACTACACTACATGGGCAATGAAGGTCAGCTTAACGCAACCAACTTCCCCGCAGATTTCATTGCCGAAGGCGTGGACCAAACACGCGGATGGTTTTTCACACTGCACGCCATAGCCACTATGGTGTTCGACACTGTAGCGTACAAGAATGTGGTTTCCAATGGTTTAGTACTCGACAGCAAAGGGCAGAAAATGTCCAAACGCTTGGGCAATGCTGTTGATCCTTTCGAAACCATTCAGAAATACGGTCCCGATGCCACACGTTGGTACATGATTACCAACTCACAGCCGTGGGACGCCCTAAAATTCGACCCCGAGGGCGTGGACGAGGTACGACGCAAGTTCTTTGGAACGCTATACAACACCTACGGCTTCTTTGCGCTTTACGCTAATATCGACGGCTTCACTTACGCCGAGCCCGACATCGACATAGCCAAACGTCCCGAAATAGACCGTTGGATACTTTCTGAACTCAACACTCTTATAAAAACTGTGGATGCCTATTTTGCTGATTATGAGCCTATGAAAGCCGGTCGTGCCATTCAGGAGTTTGTGGACTGGTACCTCAGCAACTGGTATGTGCGTCTGTGCCGACGCCGTTTCTGGAAAGGCGAGTACACCGACGACAAAATTTCGGCCTACCAGACTCTTTACACCTGCTTGGAGACACTGTCGCGCCTGATGGCGCCTATAGCTCCTTTCTTCAGCGAACGCCTCTTCCGCGACCTTAACACCGTTACCGGAAAAATAAAAGTAGAATCGGTACATCATGCCTGTTTCCCCGAAGCCGATAACTCTCTTATCGACAAGGAGTTGGAAGAACGCATGCAAACGGCACAGAAGATTTCGTCCATGGTGCTTTCGTTGCGTAAACGCAACAACCTGCGTGTACGTCAGCCGTTGGCCAAAATAATGATTCCGGTAGCCGGCGAACATCAGCATCAACAAATCGAAAAAGTGGCTAACTTGATATGTTCCGAGGTGAATGTCAAAGATATAGAGTATCTCGACGCATCAAATAACATCCTTGTAAAAAGTGCCAAACCCAATTTCAAGACTTTGGGACCACGTTACGGCAAGATAATGAAAGCCATAGCCGCTGTAGTAACTGCTTTCTCGCAAGAGCAGATTACCAAAATCGAGACGGAAGGCCGTTACAACATGACCGTTGAGGGTCAGCCTGTGGAACTGCTTATAAGCGATGTGGAGATTGCCACACAAGACATCCCCGGCTGGGTGGTGGCCAACGAGGGAAGTCTTACCGTAGCACTCGACATAACCATCTCCCAGGAACTGAAAAACGAGGGCATAGCTCGCGAATTGGTGAACCGCATACAGAACATACGCAAGGACAGCGATTTCGCCGTTACCGACAAAATTCTCGTGGATCTGCTCAGCGACCCCGAATGGGACACCGCCGTGAAACTGTATATGGACTATATCTGCTCCGAAACTCTTACAGCACAACTGAATTTGGCGGCCGAAATATCTTCGCCCCAAAAACAGGAGGTCGAGATTATCGACGGCCGTCCGACAGAAATCTGGGTACGAAAGGCGTAACAAAGTATAAGGGTTTGTTACAAACATGAAAAGGCGTTTTCGAAGCCTTACCAAATCCATAAAAAATATGAGATTTGGGAGAAAAAAATGCCTTTTTTACCCGAAAATGCACGGATACTTTACCGAATCTATATTAAAAAAGTGGATTTGGGAGAAAATGATGTGTTTTTTTATGGCAAATACGCAGTCGTACTGCATATTTCTACAGAATATCAGCATTTGTATTGCGGTTTTTGCCATAAAATCCGCAACGGGGATATAAAGGCGGGATGGGGTGCATACTTGTGGGCGACACTTTAACATACAACACAAGTCACAGTTCATTTTTTTTTTGTACCTTTGCATTTTCAATTGAAATATAAACCCACTGCGAATGAACACCTCGACAATCTCTTTGCACAACGATTCCGATATGGTCTTTGCACAACGCAACTCGTTGTCCAGAACAATGGCGCAGTACGCGTGGCAACACCTCTCTCCGGAGCAAATTGAAAATCTCCGCACAAATGGCAATTACGCCGAAGATTGGAACAACATATTGGTAACCGACACTTTCAACCCCTCGTTGATTCGCAACTCTTATTTTTATGGTTTGGTACGCATTGCCGATTTAGAACAGAAAATGCTGCAAAACAATGGTTTAAATTATGCAACAGGTATAACCGACTGCACAATTTTTAACTGCGATTTAGGCAAAAATGTGGCAATACATAACGTGGGACGCGTTGAACGGTACATTATTGGCGACAATTGTATAATTGCAAACACCCGTGAAATTGCAGTTACCGAACAGGCTACTTTCGGATGTGGGTTAAAATCCGATGGCACAGCAGATTACATCAAAGCTATGAACGAAGGCGGACAACGCGGCTTTGCGGCTTTTACAAACATACTTCCAGCCGATGCTTATCTTTGGTGTAAATATTTATACAACAAAGAGTTACGAACGTCTTTGCACCAAATAACCCGTGCTGAATGCCTGCCTTTACCAACCTACGGAACAATTGGACAAGGTTGCTCGATACGCAACGCTAACACAATAGAAAACACAAATATAGGAGATTTCTGCACCGTTGTAGGAACCACTAAAATGTGCAACACTGCTGTAAAATCCTCTGCCCAAGAGCCTTCGAAAATAGGCGATGGAACCATTGTTGAGGATACTATTGTCGGTTACGCCTGCAAAGTTCTGGAAAACAGCCTTGTACAAAAAACCATACTTGGTTCCAATGTAACCATAGAACATGGGGCACGAGTAATAAACACAGCTGTATCGGACAATTCCACCATAGCTTGTTGCGAAGTACAGAACAGCATGATATTCCCCTCGCACGAGCAGCACCACAACAACTCTTTTCTTATTGCCTCAACACTGTTGGGACAGAGCAATATAGCTGCTGGGGCTACAGTCGGTTCCAATCACAACAGCCGTTCCAACAGCGGCGAAATAGTTGCCGGACGCGGTTTTTGGCCGGGATTATGTTGCAGTTTCAAACATTCGAGCAAATTTGCCTCGTTCACACTTGTGGCAAAAGGCGACTATCAGTACGAACTAAACATTCCCCTGCCTTTTTCGCTGATAAACAATAACTTACACACCAACGAACTGGAAGTAATGCCAGCCTACTGGTGGATGTACAATATGTACGCTCTCGAACGAAACAACCATAAATTCCAATATCGCGACAAACGTGCGGTAAAACGTCAAAACATCGAATATCAGACACTTGCCCCCGATACGGCGGAAGAAATTATCACCGCCATGCGACTACTCGAACAATGGACGGCAACAGCTTGGGCAAAAAGCCAAAACTTGTCGGCAAACGACATTGATAAGCAAACAATTGGATATAAGCTACTTACCACCCCCCCCGAAGAAACGGAAAAACTTTTCATTACCGCCGAAGGTCTTGAAAACAGCAAACGTACGGTGAGGATTCTGAAAGCGGCAAAGGCATATAAGGCATACGCCGAAATGCTTGAATACTACGCTGTCGGCAACATCATAGACTATCTGAAAATAAATCCTGAAGTGTCGTGGGAGTCGGTTTGCGAAAAACTGTATTCTCCTAAAAGGGAAGAACATTGGGAAAACCTTGGCGGACAACTCATTGCAAACAGCGATTTCGAAGACTTGTGTAACGACATTGTTTCGGGAAAACTCAACTCTTGGAATAGTATCCACCAACGGTACGACCGACTGTGGGAGATATATCCTCTTCAGAAACAAAGACATGCGTACTCGGTACTTTGTCTGCTGAACAATACATCATCTCTTACTGAGGAGCATTGGCGGAAATCGCTTGACAGGTTCATAGGAATTTTGGAAACCATCGAGCGTCAGGTTTTGCTTACACGGAAAAAGGATTTCGATAATCCTTTCTGCCAAAGTACTTATCGCAACAGCAACGAAATGGCAGCCTGCCTCGGCAACTGCGAAGAGGACAGCTTTGTGAAAATTACCCAACAACAAATTGCTGATTGTAAGCAGTTTATCAAAAATATAAAAAAACACAGAACAATAAAATAAAACATTTCTAAACAAGTTATAACTTAAAATTTTACCAACGCCATGCAGACAGTAGAAGTCATTATCAAAAACACCGAAGAGACTATTTCCATTCCTTGCGGAACAAAACTTTTGGAAATAGCCAAAAATTACCAACATATAGCACACTACCCCATCATCGGGGCATTTGTGAACAACGAAATTGCCGACCTCAACTACTGCATATACACTCCCCTTACCATACAATTTTTCGACCTGTCCGACAAGAATGCCGGCTACCGTACTTACATACACTCATTAGCATTTATGCTCTACAAAGCCGTGCGCGACATATATCCGCAAGCACAGCTTGACATTATAAACTCCCTTACCAATGGCTATTATTGCACCATAACCGGCGTTGATGACAACCAGATAGATATTGCCGCCAACGTGCGAAAACGCATGATTGAACTTGTAGAAGAAGACCTGCCTTTTACAAGCACCCTTACTCCAATGTCAAAAGCGCTGGAGATTATATCCGCCACAGGCAACAAGGAAACCGAGAATCTGATGTCCAGCCTCGGACAACTATACACCTCCATACAACACATTGGCGACACTCCGCACAAGATAAACTGCCAGCTTGTACCTTCCACATCTTACCTCAAGTTGTGGGACTTCCGCATTTTCAGCGAAGGATACCTGCTGCAGTTCCCGAATTTCTACAACCCCTCGCTACTCAGCCTCTACAAAGAGACTCCGCGAATGTTCAAGATATTTAAAGAACATCACGACTGGCGCAAACTTCTGCACGTTTCTTTCGTGAACGACCTCAACAAAGCTGTGCGCGAAGGGAAAGCCAATCACGTGATACATGTGGCCGAAGCCCTGCACGAGAAGAAATTCGCCACCATAGCCGACGCCATTTACCAACGCAAGGACAAGGTTAGGATTGTACTTATAGCTGGTCCATCGTCATCGGGAAAAACAACCTCGTGCCGACGTTTGGGGGTGCAACTGTCGGTATTGGGATACGATGTGCACCAGCTGTCGCTCGACGACTATTTCATCGACCGCGAAAAAACACCCCGCCAACCCAACGGAGACTACGATTTCGAAGCCTTCGAAGCCCTGAACATCGACCTGCTAAACGAACATCTTGTGCGAATGGCGAAAGGCGAGGAAGTGCAGATACCTACCTACAACTTTATACAAGGCAAGAGCGAATTCTTGGGCAAAACCATGAAACTGACCAAGGACAGCATTCTCATTATGGAAGGCATACATGCACTTAACCCAAAACTCACGGAACAAGTCCCCGACGAATACAAGTTCAAAGTAGCCATATCGCCATTTACACAAATATCCATCGACAACCAAAACCTGATACACACCTCCGACAACCGTCTGATACGCCGCATAGTACGCGATTTTAACTTCCGTGGCTACTCGGCCTACGCCACTCTCAAACGCTGGGACAGCGTGCGCGACGGCGAACGCAACCATATATTCCCCTATCAGGAAAACGCCGACATATTTTTCAACTCGGCATTGCTTTACGAACTCGGCGTGCTGAAAGTATATGCCGAACCTCTGCTCGAACGCGTACCGCAGGACACACCGGAATACGCTGAAGCTAAGCGCCTAAGCAAGTTCCTTGCCCTTTTCGAACCAATTAACGAGAAAAACATTCCTCCAACTTCCATAATGAGAGAATTTTTGGGCAACAGCAGTTTCGAATATTAAACCGAATTTCATAAATCATAATCAATAACATTAAAAAATTATCATCATGAAAAAAAGCAACATCATCATCGCTGCCATCATCGGTGTGTGTTTCACATTAGCATTTGTATTTGTAGGCCACTACATCTACGCTTCGAAAAAGCCTGCCAAAACAGTGTCTGTCATCGGCTTGGCCGAAAAGGACTTTGTTTCCGACCTCATTGTGTGGGACCTTTCGTTCAACGCACAGGACTATAACCAAAAAACAGCTTACGCCGATATCAAGTCCCAAACAAAAATTGTCAAAGAGTTCCTCGCCGAAAAAGGCATAACCACCGGCGAAAGCCTTTTCAAAGCCCTGAATTCCGAAAAAGTTTTCGACTATTACTACGACAAGGAGGCACAACGCTCTTTCTCCAAATTTGTGGGCTACAAAATAACCCAACGCGTTCGTATCGAATCGCGCGACGTGGAGAAAGTGGAAGAGGCTTACCTCGAAATCTCCGACCTTTTGGACAAAGGCGTGGACGTTGATGCCGACAGCCCCGACTACTATTACACCAAACTTGCCGACCTTAAAATAGAAATGTTGGCCGAAGCCTCCGAAGATGCCAAAACCCGTGCCGAAACTATAGTTAAAAACGCCGGTGGCAAAATAAAAAGTCTGCAATCGGCCAATATGGGCGTGTTCCAAATTACCGCACCCAACTCCTCCGACGAAGAATACAGCTGGGGCGGAACTTTCAACACAAGCTCCAAAGCCAAACGCGCAAGTATCAACATGCGTCTCACCTATCTTCTGAAATAAATCGTTAAAAATCAGAACTTGGGATTTTTTTCATTAAAAAGATACTTTGCCCCATTTTGTTTCGAAAAAATATTGTATCTTTGTGGAAAATTTTGAAAAGTGGCATTTAATTGTAAATAACTAAAAACATAATATTTAGAGTAATATGGAGATAATAGGAAAACTGATGCAGATTTTGCCCAAACAAAGCGGCGAAAGCGCAAGAGGCACATGGGTTAGAGGAGGATTTGTTATAGAAACACAGGAACAATTTCCTAAAATGGTGGCTTTCACCATGTTCGGCGAAGACAGGACTGCCATGATAGAAGGAATACCGGTAGGCACACAAATCAATGTGCATTTCTCGCCCGAATCACGCGAGTTTCAGGGACGTTGGTACACCGACCTTCGTTGTTTCAGGATAGACACCTTTGTACAAGCCCAACCTGCCGCCGGCAACTTCCAGCAAGCAACTCCACAGCCTATACCTATGGCAGCACAGCAACAGCCCGTACAACAGGCTCCCGATTTTGCCTCGGCTCCACAACAACCGGCAGCCGACACACAAATGGGAGTGGACGACGACTTGCCGTTCTAATACAGAAACTAATGTCTTTTTCATTAAGGTGTCCCAAAATTACGGACACCTTTTTTATTACTCGCATTTTGTAAAAAAATTGTACTTTTGCAGTTGCAAAAAAACGCAATAATGAATATTTTAACCGACTATTCGTGGCTTGGAGTCTTGGCATGTGCCGTTCTTGGAATGCTTTATGCCATAATACTTTACATTTCCGGCAAAAAATCACAGCTGTCGCCAAAAGCACGGTGGATATTCTCGGTTTTGCGTTGCCTGTCGGTGTTTATGATAGGGTTTCTACTGCTTTCGCCGCTTGTAAAAATATCCTCCGTGGAAACCGAAAAACCGGTGGTGGTGATTTTGCAGGACAACTCACAGTCGATAGTAATGACCAAAGACTCGACATTTTACAGCAATGGTTACCTGCAAAAGTTCAACGATTTGAAAAAATCCCTTTCGGAGAAATATGATGTGGAGGTTTTCTCGTTCGGCGGCTCACTACAAAATGGTTTCGATGGCTCTTTCGACCGGCAGTCGAGCGATATTTCATTGGCTTTGAGCGAAATACATGATATTTACAAAGGCCGTAACGTGGGTGCCATAGTACTTGCTTCGGACGGTATTTTCAACGCAGGCACACAGCCCACCAACCTTACGGACTGTACTTTCCCAATATACACCATCGCTTTGGGCGATACTTCCGTGCGAAAGGATGCCGCTATCAGCAACATAAAATACAATCGTATAACTTACCTGAACAGCCGTTTTCCGGTAGAAATATCGATAAAAGCAAACAAATTGTCGGGCAAAACTCGCCGTATGACAGTGGAGAATGGAGGCAAAACCCTGTTTCAGAAAAACCTACCCTATTCTTCCGACGATTTTTTTACAACGGAAAACGTAATGCTCGACGCCGACAAGCCGGGTGTAAGGCAGTACACCGTGAAAATCGAAGCCTGCGAAGGCGAGGTATCAACGACCAACAACGTGCGTACATTTACCGTTGAAGTTATCGACAGCCGCCGCAAAATAGCTCTCATAGCCCAATCGCCGCACCCCGACGTAGGTGCCATAAAACGCTGTTTCGAAAGCGTGGAGACATACGAAGTGGAGAACTTTTCAGCCGACGATTTCGACAAACAGCCGTCGCTGTACAACCTTATCATTCTGCACCAGCTGCCGTCGGACAAAATGACGCATAACTCTTTAGTTGAGAAAGTCATGAAATCGCAGACACCGGTACTTTTCGTACTCGGACAGCAAACTGCTTTCGACCGTTTCGACCGCCTTCAAACGGGACTTGCGGTAAATCTTCGCTCAAACCGTTGCGATGAGGCTACGGCGGCTTTCAACTCGGCTTTTCCGCATTTCGCTATGGACGAAAACACCATCCGAAAAATAGAAGGATTTCCACCGCTGAGCGTGCCTTTCGGCAAATATCGTAAAAGCGAAAATGTGCAAACCCTTATCTTCGCCAAAATAGGAAACGTGGTGTCGGAAATGCCGATGGTGGCTTTTTCACAAAAAAACGGCACAAGATACGGATTTGTAGTCGGCGACGGACTTTGGAAATGGTTTATGGACGATTTCCGGCAGAACTCCACACACGAGAACATAGGCACACTTATGGAAAAAACCGCCGCCTACCTCTCACTGCGGCTCGACAAGGAGAAATTTAGGGTAAATGCAAAGGTGGCTTTCGCCGAAAACGAGGCTGTAACCTTTGAGTCGGAACTTTACAACGACAATTTTGAGCCTGTAACGGACGGCAACGTGATTATATCGGTAAATATGCCCGACGGCAAAACAAGCACCTTTGCCTCCGAACCACGTGGCAATCACTACTATACATCGGCAGGGACATTGCCGCAAGGTAGCTACACCTATACAGCATCGGCAAAAGCCGGAGGAAAAAAACACACCAAAAACGGCTCTTTTGTTGTGGAAAAACTTTGTTTGGAACAAATAAGCCTCACCGCCGACCATTCACTGCTCAACACCATAGCCGGCAAAACCGGAGGCTACATGCTACCGCCTCAGGATATGGACTCGTTACCGCAACTGCTCGACCAACGTAGCGACATACGAAATATCATGTTCAGCCGTTACAAGAACATGGAACTAATCAATTGGCCGTGGTTTTTTGTTATAATTGTTGTGCTTTTGGGCACCGAATGGATTGCGCGCCGCTATAAAAACGAAATCTAAAAACTACCGCCCACAATGAATCCTTTCAAAAAGAAACCATTACCCATCGAGTTCATCAAAAACTCATTCACCCTTGTTTCGGGCAGTTTTGCAAGTCAGGCTTTGGTGTTGCTAATATATCCTTTTATAACACGACTTTTCAGTCAAAGCGATTTGGGAGCCTACGCCACATGGCTTAGTATTGTGGATGTGCTTGCAATTTTGTCCACAGGCAAATACGAGGATTCCATAATGCTTGGCAAAGACAAATCGGAAGCCATGGCCACAGCTCGGTTAGCAATGCGTGTAAATACAGTGTTTTCGTTGCTTTCCGTTGTAGTGGTGTTGGTTATTTTCCTTTGTGGGAATGTGGGGTTCACCGTTTTCCTTATTCCGCCAATGATTTTTTTCTGCGGCACCACCCGTGTGTATAAGGCACTTTTCAATTATGTAAAGGCTTTCGGGCAGATGGCACTTTCCAATATAACCAACAGTGTAGCCACAGTAGCAGCCAAACTAACGGCAGGGGTCGCCCACCTCACCAACGGGACTTTGCAGGCCGGAAGTCTTGTAGGACAAATAGTTGGCAATATAAACTACCGCATACAGCTACACAAACTACACCTGCCCGCAACCTCGTGGACAGAGGAAAAAGCCATAGCCTCCAAACACCGCAAATTTCCCATGTTCACCATGCCCAGAAACTTCATCGACAGTTTTTCCTTCAACCTGCCGTTCCTGTTTTTGGCCTACTATTTCGACAAATCTTATTTAGGACTGTTCTCGCTGGCTATGGCATGTACTTTCCGGCCTATAAGTTTTTTTTCATCGGCATACCATAGCGTACTTTATAAAAACCTTTCGGAAAAATACCGCAACCGCAAGTCGTTAAAAAGCGACATCAACAGGTTTGTCCTGACCAACGCCGCCATTTTTCTACCGGTGTTCATGTTAGGAGGCGTTTTTGCCGAAAACCTGTTGGAATTTATATTCGGAAAAGAATGGGGAGCCTGCGCGCCATATCTGCATTTTGTTTTGCCATGGATTTTTCTGAATCTTATACTTTCGTCGCTGTCGTTTTTGCCAAATCTTTTCTCCAAACAACATATCGATTTTATTTTGAATGTAATACTCCTTGTTTTGCGCATTTCTGTCCTAACAATCGGTGTAATGCTCGCCGATTTCGCATTGGCAATAATGCTTTTTTCTGCAGTAAACACCATAATGAGCATAGTAAACCTTGCGTGGTACTACGCTCAAGTGCGGAGCTACGAAAAAACCTTGGTATAAAATATTTAAAGGACTTCTATTTATTCTCTTTTTCTGCCATAGGCAGAAAAGATTTTGCGAACTTCTGCGAGCAGGAGAATATGTAATTTATAGAACACACCTTTATTTACAGTGATTTGTCACGACGACGGAATTCGGAGCACAAAATACCCGTTGCCACCGAAGCGTTGAGCGACTCGCATGTGCCGCCGAAATTAGGTATGGCAATCTTTTGCGTGATCAAACCCTCGAGCTCGGTTTCGATACCCCTCGACTCATTGCCGATAACAAGCACTGCATCCCTCTGCAACTGAGTTTGGTAAACATCACCGCCGTCAAGAGTGGCTCCATAAACCGTTATGCCCTTATCTTGACACATACGCAAAAAGTCATTCAAGTCGGTGTAATGCACCTGAGTGCGGAAAATGCTACCCATAGAGGCTTGTATAGCCTTGGGGTTCAGATAATTGACGGTTTCGTTGCTACACACCACATGACGTATGCCAAACCAGTCGGCAATACGCAATATGGTACCCATGTTGCCCGGGTCTTGAATATGGTCGAGGACAAGAGTCAGGCCGCCAAAAACCATTTTTATGGACTGTTCCTTGGGTTGTTCGGCCAAAAGCCATACACTATTAGGCGTTTGCAGGTTGCCTATACGTTTCAGCTCCCCCTCCGAAACCTCATAAATATCGTATTGCGACAGTCGTTGTGCAAGCAGGCTACGATTTGCGTCAATCCAGCTACCGGTAGCACACACAGCTTTTATTTCGATGTCGGAAAGCAATGCCTCACGTGCTATCTTGTCGCCTTCAACAACAAATACATTTTCGTCTTTACATTTTTTTTGTTGCCTGAAACCTGCGAACTGCTTTATTTTTGCACCGGAAATCATTTGCTGATGAGATTTTCGCGTAAATCCTCAAAACCCGGTTTTCCGAGCAGAGCGAACATGTTTTTCTTGTACGCTTCCACCCCGGGCTGGTCGAAAGGATTTACACCAAGCATATAACCGCTAACTCCACAAGCAAACTCGAAGAAATAAATAAGTTGCCCTATGGTGTATTCCGAAATTTCGGGTATCCTAATTTCTATAATGGGAACGCCGCCGTTTTTGTGAGCAATTACCGTTCCAAGTTCGGCACAGTGGTTCACTTGCGTCAATGATTTGGAAATGAGATAATTAAGCTTGTCAAGGTCGCGGTCGTCGGCAGGTATCTCCACATGCGAGCGGCTTTTGCCAACGCTTATAAGAGTCTCGAAAATATGCCGTTCGCCCTGTTGCACATACTGTCCCATAGAGTGCAGGTCGGTTGTAAAACTGAGGCTGTGCGGCAGAATACCTTTGTTTTCCTTGCCTTCGCTTTCGCCGAAAAGTTGTTTCCACCATTCGCTTATATAACGCAGGCTGGGCAGGAAATTCACTAACATCTCGATTTTTTTGCCCGAGGCATATAGCATATTTCGCATGGCGGCATACAAGAGGGCAGGATTTTCGCCCACACTGCCATCGCTTAAACACACATCGCGCATGGCGGCGGCACCGGCCATAAGTTGTTCTATATCAAGACCTGCGGCGGCAATAGGTAGCAAGCCAACGGGCGTAAGCACCGAAAAACGTCCGCCTAC
>Ga0265298_10006381_pt1 | contig 14574 bp, 10 predicted proteins | sample AusTroGonzalo_MG_3_FD_193486 | JGI IMG/M metagenome (GOLD analysis project Ga0265298, IMG submission 193486) | Bovine rumen microbial communities from tropical cattle in Woodstock, Queensland, Australia - Gonzalo_01 | ecosystem: Host-associated > Mammals > Digestive system > Stomach > Rumen ... | reverse complement strand
GGTGCGACTGTCTGCTGTTCTGTTATAGAACTGGATCATCTTGTCGTAGCCGTAAGTCTTGGTGAGGTAGTTCACGAAACGGGTACCATAGAGATAGGCGTTGGCGCCCACTTGGAAATCCATCGTTGAACCTTCCGTTTCAAGACCCACCACAGAGTAGAGATTGTCGCCACCGTCGATGATACTACGGAAATACATCTCGTCATAACCACCTAAGGCGCGTCCAACACCACCGCCGAGCCAAGTCTCCATGAAACAGGCGATACCCTCGTGATACCAACGTGGCGCATACCAACGTGGCACGCTCAGATAGCTCCATAGGGCAGAGATGGGCTGGGAGTTGTCGGTGCTCACCTTCGTACCGAAAAAGCGACGCCAATTGAGATCGCGACGATTATATTTGTCAGTCATGACGATGTGCGTGTACTCGTGCTTAAATAACTGACGGTATCGTTCACTTGAAGGATTGACGTAATACGACATGTTCAACGGAGCCATGCCGATCTGTATAAGAGAACGCGGCAATGGTGTTGCTCCGCCATTGCCGTCGTCTTCCCAGTCTGTTAGTAACAGCAGGGGTGCTTCTGGCTGATAGATGGAATCACTTGTCCATATCTGCTTGTGCAGTGCCTTGCCGTTCTGATACATGCGTATCATGTGTGGAATGTAGCGCGATAGGTTCTTATCAAAGAAAACCAGAGTAGCATCATCCGTCTTATACTGAAAATATGTCTGAGTCTGTCCCCATGAAATATGGGGTGTCAGCCATAAAAACAGAACAACAATCCAGTTACGCATGTTTAAAATTATCATCTCAAGATTTAAAGATCCGGTATTAATGAAACCGTAGGTCTGTTGCCCATGGCTGTCTGATTAATCACATCGCCGATTCTTTGGCCAAGGCCGATATTCTGGCTCTGTTGCAGGGCTGGTGCGGTACTAGCCACCTTGTCGAAAGCCGACATCACGTTGATCGCGCTGACCATTTGGGAAGTTTGCATGATATTCGGACCACCGTGCTTACTCATCCCAAGGGCATCCTTATTAACCTGAGCCAGACCTTTCTGGGTTTGAGCTAGACCTTTCTGGGTTTGAGCTAGACCTTTCTGAGTTTGAGCCAGACTTTTCTGGGTTTGAGCCAGACCTTTCTGGGTTTGAGCCAGACCTTTCTGAGTTTGAGCCAAGCCATCCGTATAATGCTGCCCCATAGCATTAGCACGAACGCCAGAGGCATTTTCAAAAGCACTTTTAATAGCCTCTCCAACTTCTTTGTTGTAGATCTGCTCTACCTGCCTCTGATTCAGGGCACCATCGGTATTTACTTGCTGCATCGTAACGCCTGAGGCACTACGGATTGATGAGACAAGCTGACCGAGGAATTCAGCAGGAAGGGTACTTGCGATCTGGGTGTCAATATTAAAGCTCTTAGCCACTTGACAGCTGTAGATTATAGATGCCTGACAGACAGGGCCGAAACTTGCCAGGGCACCAAGGGTCTTTTCGCCAGTAAGCAGGTTGCCCTTCTTGGCCAATGCTTCAGCATTTTCCTTATTACCCTCAAGGGCAGCAGTCATCTGCTGATACTCCAACCACTGGTCGCGCACGAGCTTCAGGCGATCATCGCCCTTAGCTGTCTCCAGATACTTGTCGGTGACCTCGATGAAGCGGTCAGCCAACTTGTTCTGCTTCTGCAGAGTGGTATAGGCCATCGCACCGTTGATGGTGTTCTGTTCCAGGTCGGGACACTCCTCACCGCCCAGAGCGGTATTCAGGTCGCTACCGGCATCTGCCAGTGAGTTGTTCGCGTTGGTCACTATCTCGCTAGCTTCGTTCATGTCTTTCAGCACTTCCGCAAATGCGGGGATGTTGCCAGCCACCTCATTTGACATGTCTACGAGAGAAGCAAACTGGATGGCGCGTGTCTGCATCACTACCTGGGCTGCCACAATACCATCCTTGAAGGTGGAATCATTCTGAAGAAGTTCCTCCATGTTGGTGAGCTTCTCCTTTGCTTGCTTACGAGAGAACTTGGCAGATTTTGCAATGTTGCCGTCTGCCTCATCAGAATTAACTGACCAGTCAACAAATTGAGAAATGACCAACACCAGGGCGCAAACAGCAACCACTGAAGTTAAGATAATAGTACTTTTCTTTTTCATAATTTAGCTCTATATAATGTAATGTTGACAACAAAATTAATAATTATTTCTTTTCCTATTATAATTTCGCTCTATATTTTAAGTTTTTTTTATTGTTTGCTAAATCCAAGTTTTGCAAGCTCACCTTTAGGCAAAAAATCGAGAAGAGCCACATCGTTGGTGATGTGACTCTTCTAAATTTATACCAAAAGTTTGTTATTTACGTGTAATAGTGAACTTTGTAACAAAGAGATTTGTGTTAGCCTTGCTACGAGCCAGTTTGATGACTTTGGTACCTGCAGCTCCTTCAGGAACAGTATAGGTGTTGGTGTTAGGCGTTTCGCCATCATTGTCGTAATCAGGATTAGTCTCATCCTTATAAATATTCACCCATGTCTCGCTGTCGTTGAACATGTTGGTGTCGTCATTGAACCAGAAGTAGAGAGATACAATTTTTCCCTCAGCATTTTTGTTTTTGTAACCGGTTACGGTAATAACATCGCCAGCTTTCAATTCATTGTCGAGTGTGATGGTAATGTTGTCGCTGGCAATATTGGCTTTCTTCGAACTGATGACAATAACATCCTCTTTTACGTTTTCAGCATCGGCTCCGTTGCCAGTAGCTGTTCCGCCAGTAGCTTTGCCAGCTTCCCAGCTGAATAATGCGTCGCTGCTCTCTGAAGAACCACCTTGAACGTTAACAGTGAATTCGGTGGTGACGTATGCGTTCTTGCCAGTGAATTTGGGGAATGCATCGGTAGCCATAACAGCGTGTACCTTCTCAGTCTGTGACTTCAAGAATGTGAACTTACCGGGCTCAACAACCTTATAGTCTTCGTTCTCCTTCAGCTCGGTTGTTCCAGCAAGGAATGTGTAGGTGGTTGTTTGGGGCTCTGCCGCAACACCGGTAGCTGTGAGCTGGCTCGACAGGTCGAGGAGGTTGTTTTGGTCGGTGATAGCTTCTGCAACCTCGTAAGCAGGCTGTGGGGCATAGGTGTACTTGCTGGTAGTGGTGACAGCAGGCTTGGTAGGCAAAGTTGCCAATGTGAACAAGTTGTTTGCAATCTGGATATTACCCTTGTTCGTAATTCCAGACAGGTCAAGTTCTTTCAGTTTGTTACCTGTAAGATAGATGTTCTTGACAGAAACAGGGATTCCTGTAACAGCCGTGAGCTTGTTGTTTTCAGCGGAAATCTGCGTCAGCTTGGTGTTGTTGGTGAAGTCGAGGCTGGTAAGCTCGCCTTTCTTGTAAGTAGAACCACCTAATACAACAGTCTCCAGTTCTGTGTTCTTGCTGAGGTCAATCTCCTTCAACTGAGGCTCGAAAGCACTCTGGGTGGTGTTGTAAATGTCAATGCGCGTCAGAGCGGTGGCTTTTGAGATGTCTAAAGACTTGATCGGGCTGTTGGTGAAGCTGAACAGGGTCAGTTTCTCCATAGCGGGCAACTCAACGCTCTCTACGTTTGCACCAGAGAAGCTGGCCTGGACAACATTCAGCAGTTTTTCCTGATCAAGGCTTGTAGGCATAGCGTTGCCTTCAACTTTCAGATACCAGATATCACTCTTGGCAACACTGTAAACGGTAATCATGCCTTCACCGGCAACAGTACCGGTAAATGTTGTGGCGCTCTTGTGGTTGGTGCCAGGTTGCTCTAAACCGTCCTCACCTTTTAGACCAAGGTTCTCAGAGCATACTGTGTCGGTTAAAATCTTACCGTCACCAAAATCAACACCATAGATATCGAAGCGGTCATAAACACCAAGGATCAGATTGACCTCCTTACCAATTTCACCCGTAAAAGTAGCTACCACGTCAGCCTCATAATCGACACCGTCCAGTGTGATAGTGGTTGTTGTCTTTTCAGGCGTTGGGGGGACTACAGGATTGTCTTTCATGTCTGAACATGAAGTTGTCGTGAACACAGCTAGCATCAGGGATGCAAAATACAGAATCTTTTTCATTGTTTAATTGTTTTAAATTCGTTTTAGATTGTTTGCAGCCGCAAAATTACGAATTTTTTTTGAATTACCTAATACATTTCAACTTTTTTTTGTAATTTTGTAGCCGAAATTAATAATTGAGGTATATATGAGGTTACTACTAACATCATTTTTGATGCTATTTATGGCAGTACTTCCTGTCAGTGCCCAGCGCCAAGTGACGGGTACGGTGACGGATACGAAAGGCGAGACGCTGATTGGTGTCAGCGTATATGTGAAGAACGGCCTGCATCGTACAGTGACTGACATGAACGGCAAGTTTAAGATACAAGTGGATGGCGAGGATGCTGTACTTCTGTTCCGCTATGTGGGTATGGAACCCTACCAGACGGCTGTCAAAGGACAGAAGACGCTAAAGGTTGTGATGAACGAGATGTCGACACAGTTGGCTGAGGCCGTAGTGGTGTCGACGGGTTACCAGAAGTTGAGTCGTGAACGTTCGACGGCAGCCTTTGGTTTTGTAGATTCCACGAAGCTAAACCGTGTGATGCACAAAGATATCATGTCTGCTCTGGAAGGTCAGGTGGCTGGCGTAGTGATGAACATCAATCCCAATACGGGTGAGAGTTCGCCAGTGTTGCGTGGTGTGGGTACCTTCTCAAGCGAGGTGGGCACGACACCGCTCATCGTCGTCGACGATATGGCTACCGACCTGTCACTGAGCGATATCAATCCCTATGACGTGGAGTCGATAACGGTGCTGAAGGATGCTGCCGCAGCCTCCATCTATGGCGCATTGGCCGCCAATGGCGTAATAGTGGTGACGACAAAGCAGGGTAAGGCAGACAAGACAACAGTGAACGTGAATGCTGACTGGTATATCTCTACCAAACCGAATTTCGATAAGATGCACTATGCTTCGACGAGTGACATCATCGACTACGAGACAGAAGTGTATAACAACCGCGTGGCTAACAAGGGTAGTGTGGCCCTGATGTTCAACGAACTGAAGAATAATTATTACTCACCGCTCTACCAGCTGTATCGTGACCGTGACGAAGGACGCATCACCGCTGATGAGGTGAACCAGACCTTGAGCCAGTGGCGCAAGAACGACTACTATGAGCAATATCGTGACAACGTGTGGCGTACCTCGGTTACCCAAAAGTATAATATATCGCTGTCGCAGAAGTCGGGCGGCAACAACCATTTTGCTTCGTTCAACTATCAGTACGACAAGAACCGTATCATGAATGACTATTCGAATGCGTTCTCATTATATTATAAGAGTACGTTTAAGTTGACGAAGTGGCTGAACGTGAAATTGGGCGTGGATGCCCGTCTGAGCAAGAGTACGTCGCCAGACGGTTCCTATACGAACTATACCATGCAGGAACGCTATGCCAGTATGAAGGATGCCGATGGCAATCTGGTTTACTCGCCCAACGTTAATATTGGTGGCTATGTGGGCTCAGCGTTGAACCTTTCGCGTATCCGTGCCGTAGAAGATACGCCAGGACTGATGCCATATAGTTTTAATGTGTTGGAATCGCTGGACGAGAGTCTGACAGACACGCGTCGTGTACGTATGCGTCCGTTCGTCAATGTTGAGGCCAAGTTCCTGAAGTGGTTCAAGTATAATGTGATGTTCCAGTATGAGTGGTCGCAGAACCGTAGTGAACAGTATGACGATCCTAATACTTATCAGATGCGCGTGACCCACAATGCCTTTATCGATCAGAATGGCGACTGCCTGTTGGCAAGTGGTGGACGCTATATGCAGCAGACCAATAACTCATATCGCTATACGTTCCGCAATCAGCTGAACTTCGACAAGAGCTTCGACAACAGCAAGCACAACGTGAATGCCATCATGGGTCTGGAATTCCGCGAGAACAAAACACCACGACTCGTTAACCAACTGCTGTATGGATATAACGAAACATCGCTGACAGCGGTACGTATGGACTGGGCTTCGATGTACACAACAGGATGGCAGAGCCTGGTGTACGACAGCAAGTTGTCTTATGGCGGTTTGAATCCTAACCAGAGCGAAACGTTCCATCGCTATGCTTCGTTTTATGCCAACGTGGGCTATAACTACCGTTATCGCTATAACCTGACTGCCAGCATCCGTTGGGATGAGGCCGACCTCTTCGGACTTGATACCAAGGATCAGCACCATCCGCTGTGGTCGGTGGGTGCAGGTTGGAATGCCACGGAGGAAGACTTTATGAAGGGTATTTCGTGGCTTAACTACCTAAAACTGCGTATGACTTACGGTGTGAATGGTAATGTCGACCAGTCGTCGACCACCTACTTTGTGGCCCGTTATAAGACATTGAGCAACGACCCCACGAATACGCAGTACCTGAACTATTCGGACGATAACCTGCCCAATCCGAAGCTGCGCTGGGAGAAGACGTCGACGTTTAACATCGGTGTCGATTTCCGCTTGCTGAACAATATTCTGAGCGGTTCATTGGAATACTATAACAGAATAGGTGACGACCTGTTGGTACGCAAATATCTTGACCCCACGGTGGGGGCCTCCCAGCGCGTCATCAATAACGGTAAGATGCGTAATAGTGGTGTCGAGCTGTCGCTGACGGGCAACATCATCCGAAAAGGCGACTGGAACTTCTCGGCCAGCCTGAATCTTGCCTACAATAAGAATAAGTTGCTTAGAGTGGAACATTCACCGACGGATATTGCCTCGAACTTCATCACGTCACCCACAAACTTCTTCATCGAAGGTACCAGTTACAACACGTTGTGGGCCTATCGACTGGATCGTGTGGAAAACGGCTATCCTGTCATTAAGGATGCGGAAGGTAACGATATGATAACCTTTGATGCGCAGGGCAATCCGACAGTCAACACGAAGACGATGTATGGTGTTGATGCTTTGGTGAATTGTGGTACGTTGACACCTATATACAATGGTTCGCTGTCGCTGAACCTGCGTTGGAAGGATCTGGAACTGAACACCATGTTCGTATTTGCTGGTGGTAACAAGCTGCGCCTTGATGCCCTTGATATGAGTTCTTATAATATTACGTCAGACCTCATGAACTCGCGTTGGACGGCAGAGAACGGTGACGGACGCGTACGTGCCTTTGCCGATATCCCCAACAACCTACAGACCTACGCCAGTACGATGTCATACTGGTGGCGTTACAGCGACGTTCATGTGAAAAGTGCCGACTACATTAAGATGCGCAATATCAACGTAGCATATAATCTGCCTCAGGATATCTGCAAGAAACTACATTTAGGTGCTACGCGCTTTACCTTACAGGTGAACAATCTCTTTACATGGTGTGCTGCTGGACATGACATCGACCCGGAGTCATATTCTGGCAATTCAGCCACACGAACGTTGCCGCAGCCTACTACCTATTCACTGGGTCTGTCAACATCTTTTTAATTAGTAATTAGAAATTAGGAATTATGATTAGCTGGAGAATAAAAAGAACAAGTCTGCAGTTATACGCTGTACTTTTCACTTTTCACTTTTCACTTTTCACTTCTTGTGACGACTATATCGACATCACACCCAAGGGTGCCATTACGGTTGACTCTGTGTCGCAATACTATGAACTGATCATCAATCCCATGCGATGTTATAATGTGGCATCGTTCTATATGTTGAGTGATGATGCTTGGGCCAAGGAGTCGAATATCATCGGCAATGAAAATCGTTCGTTCGATGGCATCAACTTTACTTTCAACGAGCAGGCTGAGCGTACGCTTCTGGCTGACAATAACCTCTATACCAATATATACGCATATATTTTGCGCGAGAATCTGGTCATAGACAATATTGACAAAGCCTTGGGCGATGGAGATTTGAAGACATTGGGCAAGGCCGAGGCAAGGGTGCTGCGTGCTTGGGACCACTTCGTGGCTGTCAACCTCTATGCAAAGTCGTACACGCCTGCTACGGCAGCACAGGATGGTGGCGTATGTATCATGGATCACTATGATTTGGAAGCTACACCTTCCAAGTCTTCGGTAGCTGATGTCTACTCGTTTATCATCAGTGAGTTGGAGGCATCAGTATCTTTGCTGCAGGAACATCCAGTCAATATCTATCATCCGAATAAGGCATACGGTTATGGCTTGCTGTCACTGGTCTACCTGTTCCATCGCGACTGGGAGAAGGCACGTGATGCAGCCTTGCAGTCGTTGGCACTTAACAACGCACTGGTGGACTATAACGAGATTCCGTCGAGTGGTTTCTACAGTTTCCGTAAGTATGCCAACGAGAACAACCCTGAGGTGTTGAGCTATATGTGGATGGGTAGTGGATGGACGACAGAGACGGTTGCGCTCTATGCCCACGGACAGATAAGCCCTGAACTCGTAGGACTATTCGATACCGAAAACGACCTGCGCTATAGTAAGTTCATGCGCCAGTCGGGTGCCAGCATCACCAGCTATTTCGATACGGGCTCTGGGGCTGCTATCTGGACACCTGCCACTGACTGCACACGTTTCACATACATGACAGTAGGACTGCGTACGGCTGAGGTTTACCTGATACTGGCTGAGGCATACGCCCGTTTGGGCAACCTGACGGAGGCTAAGAAGTATGTGGAGACGTTGCGTGCTCATCGTATCAAGGGTGGTGATGGTACTATCGCTGCACCTGCCAATCAGAAGGAAATGATAGATCAGATTATTCTGGAGCGCCGCAAGGAGCTGCTCTATGGTTTCCACCGTTTCTTCGATTTGAAGCGTTTCAATACAGAACCGGAATATGCGAAGACTACCAAGCGCGTATTCCCTGTGGTGAATGTTTCAGCAGAGCATCCTCAACAGACTTATGAACTGCGTCCAGACTCACGAATGTACATCATTCCGTTCCCACGTACGGCACGCGATAAGAATCCGAATCTAACATTGAATACTGACGAAAAGTAAATATATAAAAACAATTAATATGAAAAAGATTTATTCTACCCTGCTGTTGGTCTGCATGAGCCTGACAGCGTCTGCACAAGAGCAAAACGACACCACCTACGTGATGTTAGACTTTAATCAGAACATTTGGAATCATCCTGTAGGAACGGTTACCAAAGGTTGGGCTCCTGACTATAAGGACCATGATGCCGATGGAGCTCTTCTTGGAGAAACAGATTTCTCATGGCCTTTGGCAGAAGGCTCGTCAGAAAAGGTGAAGGTGACTTTCTACATTGATTTAGATGAAATCCAACAAGACAGGGTGTCCTATTATGCCAGCTACGATCTCGACGAGGCCGATGCTGCAACACTGTATGTTCCCGCAGGCAATACAAAAATGCTTTATACTCAGACCGGAGCATCTATGCGTTTTAAGGCGCCTGATGGCTACCAGTTTGGTAAGATGGTATTCCACAACTTTCACAACGCCAATTTCCTGGTAGGTGACGATTATGAAGAGGAGTATCCGTACGAGTATAAAGGTGAACCTTTTAAGCATAAACTGAAGGTCTGGACACCCGCTTCGCCTAAGAAAAATCAGTATGACTATAATATCTGGGAAGGCGATGCCAAGAACATATTGTTCAACTATCCTTACTTCTCAGCTGTCTTCGTGAAGATTGACATCCGTCTGGTACCCGAAGATGTTTCAGGCATCAAGGAGGTCAACACTCAGACATTAGACATCCTACATCAGCCATCATATACCCTCGATGGACGCCGCATTGCCAATGGACAACAGCCAACAGCTAAGGGTCTTTACATTATTGATGGCAAAAAGCATATCGTGAAATGAAGATAATGAAGCTAATGGTTGCTGTGCTCTTCCTCGGACTGGGGGAGAGCGTAGCCTTTTCTGCTGAATTCGCAGCGCCACACTCTGGCTTAAGGTCAGAGAAAGATACCGTAAAGGCGGACACTGTGAAGGTGGCTGATGCTGCAAAGGCTGCGGCAAAGAAGAAAAAGCACGAGTGCTGTGAGGACACCACAGTGAATGACCATAAAGACCCCTATCACAAATTGATCAAGGAAGGGGGCTCCATGCGTGAAGGTCTCTTCACTGTGCGCCATATCAAGGACGACTGGTATCTGGAAGTGCCTGACTCGTTGCTGAATCGACTGATGCTGGCAGTGACACGCTTCGCCAGTGTACCACAGGGCTTCAAGCTTGTCAGTGGCGAAGAGGTCAATCATTCGGCTATCTATTTGGAACAGCATGGCACGAAAACGATCTTGATGCGTGAATATGTGCGTTCAGCTTTTGCCAACGAGAAAGATAAGATTGCTGAGAATCTGGAACGTTCTGTGGCCGACCCCATTGTATATAAGTTCGATGTGATTGGACGCAATCCGAAGACGAAAGACCAGCTTATCAATATCACGAAATGGCTGGCGAGTGATAACAAGATCACCAGCTTTAGCGCCAGCGATCGTACGGTTGTTGGGGTAGGTAACGTACAGGCTGACCGTTCGTTTGTCGATACGATTAAGACCTATCCCATCAATGTGGAGATACAGACGCTGCGCACATATGCTATGACGTCTGGCAAGGCACCTACTTCGAAGTCTGGTTCTGCCACCGTTGGTCTCACCACCTCATTGGTGCTATTGCCGCGTGAACCGATGATGCCGCGTCTGGCTGATGATCGAGTGGGGTACTTCAATACCAAGATTACGCAATTTACTGATGATGATATTCCAGAACAGGAAGCCTTTATCTCGCGTTATCGCCTGGAGCCCAAGAACCTGAAGGCTTATAAGTCTGGCAAACTGGTGGAGCCCAAGAAGCAGATTGTGTTCTATATTGACCCAGCCACTCCCAAGAAGTGGATCCCCTACCTAAAGGCAGGTATCAACGACTGGAATGTGGCTTTCGAGACAGCAGGCTTTAAGAATGCCATCGTAGCCAAGGACTGGCCCAACGACAGTACGATGTCAATGGATGATGCCCGCTACTCGGTATTGCGCTATCTGCCCTCGGAGACGGAGAACGCGTACGGTCCCCGTATCGTTGACCCTCGTTCGGGCGAGATTATCGAGGCCCACATCTGTTGGTATCATAGTGTTATTAATTTGCTGAAGAAATGGTATATGACACAGTGCGGACCACTTGACAAACGTGCTCAGTCGATGGACTTCCCTGATGCCTTGATGGGACAGATTATCCGTTTTGTGTCGTCGCATGAAGTGGGACACTCACTTGGACTGCGTCATAACATGATAGCCTCGCAGGCAACACCCGTCGAGAAGTTGCGTGACAAGGCGTGGGTAGAGAAAAACGGTCATACTGCCAGTATTATGGACTATGCCCGCTTCAATTATGTGGCTCAGCCTGAGGATAAGATAGGTGAGGAGGGACTCTTCCCCCGCATTAACGACTACGACAAGTGGGCTATCCGTTGGGGCTATCAGTATCGTCCAGAGTTCAAGGATGCCTATCAAGAGAAGAAAGTCCTGCGTGCTGAGACCACTAAGGTGCTGGAAGGTAATCGTCGCCTGTGGTGGAGTGGTGATGAGGGCAAGAGCTCAGACCCGCGTTCGCAGACAGAAGACCTGGGTGACAACCAGATGCGTGCTAACGAATATGGTATCAAGAACCTGAAACGGGTTATGCAGAACCTGGAGAAGTGGACGGCACAACCTGACTATCAGTATGATGACCTGAACACGATGCATCGTGCCACACGTGCCCAGTATCAGAAATATGTCAACCACGTTCAGCGTTATCTCGGAGGCAAGTACACTAATAATGCCCCAGGACAGCCAGCTCAGAGCTATCTGCCTCGTGAGTTGCAGCAGGAAGCCATTCAGTGGCTGGGACGTCATGTGCTGGAGGCTCCGCTTTGGCTCTATCCTTCCAGCATAGTTTCCAAACTCGGATTAGATGCTGCTGATGAGATTCGCAACCGTCAGCAGACCCTAATAGCCATGCTGTTGGCACCTGGACTGCTCACAAATATGCATAATTATTCGCTGCGTGCAGACAAGCCCTATCCTGTCGACCAATACCTAAATGACGTGTTTACACAGGTCTGGGTATCGCTGAATGCGAAGGATGAGCGTGAGAACGACTTCCGTCGTCAGCAACAGCGCACCTATGTTGACTTTTTGGACAAGGTGCTTAATCCGAATCTGCAGGAGAAAGGAAATCTGGCATTGGCAGCCCAGCGTAGTGATGCCATTCTTTATGTCGAACAGCATCTAGACCAGGTAGAGAACTATCTGAAGGCACAGGCTGGTGAAGGACTGAATGGCCGCCATTACCATAACCTGCTGTTGCGCATCAAGAAGATTCGTGAGAATTATGAGTCAGGAAAGTGAAAAGTGACAAGTGAAGAGTGAAAAGTAATAAAAAACGGGCTGACATTTGGTCGGCTCGTTTTTTTTCATTAATTTTGCCACCCAAATAAAGTGGATGACAATGAAGAATAGTTTTAGAATGGCTCTTGTCGGGCTTTTTGCCTTTTGTTTCTTGCTGGTGGCAAATGCCAATCAAACAGCAGATAGTACGAAAGTGCCCGCAGCTAATGATACTACGCTGACGGCTATTGGCGACACGTTGACAGCTGACTCGGCAATGGCGTTAATTGATGCTGACTTGGCTGGTCCTGACGATTTGGAAGAAGGTGGCGGACTACATAAGCAGATGAAGCATAAGTTTATTGAGGGCTCGGCAACGTTCATGTCCCTCGTAGCACTCGCTTTGGTCTTGGGACTGGCATTTTGTATTGAGCGTATTGTCTATCTGACGCTGTCAGAGGTGAATACCAAGAAGTTGATGGCGGCAGTGGATGCTAAACTGGAACAGAATGATGTGGAAGGTGCGAAGAACCTTTGCCGTGATACACGTGGGCCTGTGGCTTCGATATGCTATCAGGCGCTGTTGCATATCAAGGAACCGTTGGAGCAGATAGATCGCCAACTGACCAACTATGGTACGGTGCAGATTGCTAAGATGGAGAAGGGCTGTACATGGATTCGCTTGTTTATCGCAGTGGCTCCTTCATTGGGATTCCTAGGTACCGTGATAGGTATGGTGATGGCTTTTGACCAGATTCAGACGGCAGGCGATATCAGTCCTACTATTGTCGCCAAGGGTATGAAGGTGGCACTGATTACGACCATCTTTGGTATTGTGGTGGCTATCGTGCTGCAGTTCTTTTATAACTATATCCTCTCGAAGATTGAGCATCTGACCTCCCAAATGGAGGAAGGTGCCATTACGCTGATGGATTCTGTCACACAATTTAAATCACGTAACAATGGCTGAAGCAGGTAGTTTTCTCATAGCTGAAGTGATGCTTTGGCTCATGTATATTGTTGTTGGTGTGGCTGTGGTGGCAACGATAGTGTCAGCTGTACGTTCCTATTGGCTGAACAATAGGAGGTAAGACGGAAGATGGAAGAAGTAATATGTAAGAAGTAAGATGTTTAGGTGGAAGCATAGGGACGTTCCTGAACTCAACACCACGTCGACTGCAGATATTTCATTTATGTTGCTGGTGTTCTTTCTGGTTACCTCGTCGATGGATACCGACAAGGGGCTGGGACGTAAGTTGGCACCTATGGACGAACAGCAACAGGAACAACGCGACATCAATCGCAGTAATGTGCTTGAGATAAAGATTGATGACCACGACGTGCTCTATTGTGCTGACAAGGTGGTGACGCATGAGGAACTGCAACACGAGGTGGAGTCGTTCGTGACTTCGCGTCAGAATGACCAGCACGTGATAGCCGTTGAGACAGCCCGTACCACCAGTTATAACGCCTATTTTGAGATGCAGGATGCCATCGTGAAGGCATACCGTGAGTTGCGCGAAAAGATGGCACGACAGCAGTATGGGCACTCGTTTGCCCAATGTTCTGAAGCGGAGCGCGATGCCATCAGGGCCCGTTATCCTCAAAGAATTTCTGAGGGGGTGAAATAGAGATGAGAGGTAGGAAGTAAGCGGTAAGAAGAATGAGCAGATTCAAAACAACACGGAATCGTGAGGTGCCAGGCTTGAACTTGGCAGCATTGCCCGACTTGATATTTACGGTGCTCTTCTTCTTTATGATTGTCACTCACATGCGCGAGGTAACACCCAAGGTTCGTTATGAAGTACCACAGGGCACAGAGGTTGAGAAAGGGCGTAAGGCAGGGTTGGTTTATCTGTTTATAGGAAAACCTGTCGATGCACAAGGGCATGTGGTGGATGACGAGACGCGTATCCAACTGAATGACCGCTATGTGATTGTAGCCCAGATCCCTGACGAAATCAAGAAGGAACGTGAAAAGATGTCGGAAGACGAGCGTCAGCACATGACTGTCAGTATCCGTGCTGACAGGGATACGGAGATGGGTATCATCAACGATGTGAAGCAGGCATTGCGCAAGGCGGGAGCCTTGAACATCAATTACTCGGCTACGGCCTCACATAATCCACAAAAGCATAATTAAAGGCGTGTTTCTCGTCTTTTTCATGTGTTTCTTTCCCTGCTGTCTGCCAGTCGCTATAGTCAGGGAAGAAGGCATCAGCCTCAG
>Ga0265298_10006380_pt1 | contig 14577 bp, 10 predicted proteins | sample AusTroGonzalo_MG_3_FD_193486 | JGI IMG/M metagenome (GOLD analysis project Ga0265298, IMG submission 193486) | Bovine rumen microbial communities from tropical cattle in Woodstock, Queensland, Australia - Gonzalo_01 | ecosystem: Host-associated > Mammals > Digestive system > Stomach > Rumen ... | reverse complement strand
TAGAGCCGGAGGTTGGTGAATTTGAAGACAAGACCCAGCAGGATCGCCATCAACACCACAATAAAGATCGGAGTCGGTATCGGGATTCCCGGAATCGTTTTGCCAACCGCATTGATGATCGGACCTACCAGCTGTGGCGTAGCACTGCCGTTGATCCAGTAGGCAATGGACCGGCCGCAGGAAAAAAGGATCAAGGTTGCGATCATCGGCTGGATCTTGAATACCGAGACCAGCGTACCGTTGAACATCTTAAAGGCGATCGTACCGAGGATGCAGACGAGAACGCCCAGGATGAAGGACCCGGTCGTGATGCTGTCGCCCGCGTTCGCCACCTTCACAAAGAAGGCACCTGCGATGGCCGCCACCGCGCCGACAGAGATATCCTGGCCGCCGCAGGCCGCCGTGACCAGCGTCATGCCCATGGAGATGATCGCCAGGGCGCTGGCACTGTCAATGATGCTGATCAGGTTACCGGACAGCACCTGGTTGCCTTCGTTGTTGGTGACCATTTCAATGCTGAAGAAGCCGGGATCCCGGATGAGGTTAAACAGAATGAGGATTGCCAGGGCGATCAGCGGGATCATCAGCTGACCGAGCCCGCCGGCTTTCTTTGTGATCTTTTTTGCCGCACTCATCTTACTGTTCACCTCCCGCGATTGTCTTCATGACCTGGGCCTGCGTCAGTTGGTCGCCGGTCAATTCACCGACGATGTTCCGGTCCCTCATGACGATCAGACGGCTGCAAGTCCGCAGCATTTCTTCGATCTCGGAGGAGATGAAGGTGATGCTCATGTTCTCTTCCGATGCCAGCTTCAGCACGAGTTTCTGGATCTCCAGCTTCGTGCCCACGTCGATCCCGCGGGTCGGTTCGTCCAGGATCAGGTAGTCCGGATGGGTCAGCAGCCACCGGGCCAGGATGACTTTCTGCTGGTTGCCGCCGGAAAGGCTGCCTACCGGCGTATCCTGGCTGGCCGTCTTGATGCTCAGCGCCTTGATGTATTCATCCGCAAAGGCTTCCATCTGGCTCCTGCTCATCGGATGGAAAAAACCTTTCATGACCTGCAGCGCCAGGATGATATTCTCCCGCACGCTCAGGTCCGCGATAATGCCGTCCTTCTTCCGGTCTTCCGGCAGGTAGCCGATACCGGCCTTCATGGCTTCATGCGGCTTGGTGATCTTCACGTCCTTGCCTTTCATCTTCACCTTGCCGCCGGTCACCCGGTCAGCACCGAAGATGGCCCGGACGCTCTCGCTGCGGCCGGAGCCCAGCAGGCCGGTGAACCCGTTGACCTCACCCTTGCGAATGCTGAAATCAAAGGTCCGCGCATCGGAACTGGAAAGGTTTTCCGCCTCATAGACGACTTCATCCGCTGCAGTATGCTTGGCACCGACCTGTTCCAGGTCGCCGAGATCGTTCAGGTCCTTGCCCATCATCTTGGCAACGAGTTCCACCTGAGGCAGATCCTCGATCGCGAATTCACCGACGAGTTCGCCGTTCCGGAGCACTGTGATCCGGTCACTGACCTCATAGACCTGCTCCAGGAAGTGCGTGACAAAGATGATACCGACGCCGCGACTCTTCAGGTCCCGCATCAGGCCGAACAGCATCGCCACTTCCTTGTCGTCCAGAGAGGATGTCGGCTCGTCCAGGATCAGGACCTTGCAGTTCATATCTACCGCGCGGGCGATAGCCACCATCTGCTGCACGGCCAGGGAGCAACTACTCAGTTCCTGCCTCGCCCTGGCCGGGATCCCCAGATTCTCCAGGATCTCCGTAGCACGCTTCTCATAGTCCTTCCAACGGACCATCTGCCCTTCCGTCCGGCCGATGAACATGTTCTCTGCCACCGTCAGGTTCGGACACAGCGTGATCTCCTGGTACACCGTTGCGATACCCATGTTCTGGGCATCCTGCGGAGAATGGATATGGGCTTCTCCTTCCACGCCTTCCACCCAGATGCTGCCGCCGTCCTTCTCGTGAACGCCTGTCAGCACCTTGATCAGTGTGGACTTGCCGGCGCCGTTTTCCCCCATCAGGGCATGGATCTCGCCTTTACGCAGGGTGAAATCCACCTTGTTCAGCGCCTTGGTGCCCGGAAACTGCTTATCGATCCCGCGCATCGTCAATACCGCGTCGTTTTGCATCTGGGGTAACTCCTTCCCGGTCTCACCGGCCCTCAGGCCGTCTGTTTTCTTAAAGAAAGCGCGGTATGAACGCGCGCATTACCGTTTGTTCATACCGCGCCGGAATCAATCCGAATCAGGGATTATTCGCCCAGACCGTACTTGTCGATGTCGTCCTGGGTGATGGTCTTGGCATCGAAACCAACTTCAACGTTGATGATCTGTTTGAGATCGTTCAGGCCTTCGATTTCGCCACCGGCTTCGAGGGTCTTGATCATGCCGTCGATCAGGCCAGCCTGGAAGGGGCTGCACTGTCCGTCGTAGTTCCATTCGCCGGCCAGCAGCTTCCGCAGGGCCCACTTGTTGCAGTCAAAGCCCATAACGATGACCTTGCCGTCCACACCGTGGGTGATGCCGGCAGCATCCAGAGCTTCCACAACGCCGCCCGCCATACCGTCGTTCTCGGCGTACACAATGTTGAAGTCTTCGCCGGCGTCGATCGCAGCCTGGGCGATCTTCCGGGCTTCTTCAGGATCCCAGCTGTCTCCGCCGGTGCCTTCACGGACCATGGTCCACTTGTCATCAGCAGCGATCTTGTCGGTCAGGGCGCCGGAGCGGCCGATCTGTGCAGCGCTGCCCAGCTGTCCCTGGATGTGCAGGACTTTGTACTCATCGAGGCCCAGGCTCTCGAGCCAGGCAACAGCGGTCTCGCCTTCCTTGGCCATGTCGGAAACGACAGCCGCGGTGTAGAGCTCAGGATCGCACTCGATCATACGGTCGAACAGGAACACGCCGATGCCGGCATCTTTCGCTTCCTGCAGGACTTCGTCCCAGCCGGTGGTCTCAGCGGCGGACACCAGGATGTACTTCACACCATCGGTGATGAAGGTCTTGGCGGCTTCCAGCTGCTTGTCAGCGGTGGGGGCGGTAACGAATTTCGCATCGTAGCCGTTCTCAGCGGTGAAGGTGTCGTTCAGGTCCTTCACGTTGGCTTCACGATAGCCGGACTCAGAGGGGTCCAGGTTGATGATGCCGACTTTGATTCCGTCAGCCATTGCGGCAGTCACGGACAGCAGCATCGCCAGAGCGAGTACCAGAGCAAGAATCTTCTTCATGGGTAAATCCTCCATTTCTAATTTGGCTTTTCGCCATCTGAGCACAGTATAGAAAAAATCCCCTATCTTGAAAATACAGAGGATTTTTGTTTTGGTATGAAATTTTCCGTTTCTGCCATTTTTGTTCCTGTTTCAGTTTGAAATTCTTTTTACCTGGTTGATTATTTTTGTCTGTCTCCCGGCAGACATCTTCAGCCCCGGTTCTCCCGGCGATAGTCGCTGGGCGTCATACCGGTGGTTTTTTTAAATAAGTAGCTGAAGTAATGGCTGTCGTTGTAACCGACCTCCTGGGCAATCTGGGAGGAACGCATTTCCGTCGCTTCCAGCAGTTCCTTTGCCTTGCCGATCCGCAGGCCGGTCAGGTACTGGGTAAAAGTCAGGCCGGTCTCCTGGGCAAAGACCGTGGAGAAGTGGCTCTGGCTCAGGTGCACTTCCCCGGCCACATCCTGGAGCATCAGGTTGGGATTGGCATAGTGCTGGGACAGATAAGCCCGCGCCTTGCTGATCGTCGGATCACCGTAGCCGGCCCGGTTGCCGTTCCGGAAGGCGATCGCGGCACGAAGCAGGTCTGCCAGGCGGCGGAAGCCTTCCTCGCCTTCCGTATGCAGCGCTTCATCCACCTGGGCATCGTCCAGTACTTCGCGCGGATTTCCTTCGCCCTCCTGGATGATCCGGCGAGCTGCCAGGAGCCCAGCCACCCGAAGGTACCCAAGCGCGAGCGCCGGATCCAGCGAACGGGTATATTCCGTCAGGATCGGCTCCACTTCCTCCTCCGCAGCATACTGCAGCCGCTCATACAGCGGGCTCAGTTCGGTCTCTGAGAGCGGTGCCTGCTGCACGGCGGTCTCATTCACACTGATGATCTTTCGTTCCGTTTTGTCCTCCGGGCTTTGGAGATGGCGCGCATGCCGCGCACTCTTCATGGACTGGCGGATCTCATGGAAATCCGTCACAGTATCCCCGACGGAGATCAGCAGCCGGTCCTCCCCGGAAAGCTCCGGAAGATGCATCGCCGAATTGGCAAAGGAATAGGCGCGCTCCTCCGTATCCTCCGGATTATCGCCCAGCACCAGTGCCCGGGCACCTTTCGGCGCACTGCAGACATATACTCCGCCGCCGCTCATCTCCGCTAGGGAGGAGAGTGCATTGCGGCAGGCGATCCGTTCCTCGCCCTCTGCAGGGAAGGCGATATCGATCACGGCATAGCTTCCCGCCGTCAGGTTGACGCCCAGATCGCGCATCTGGCGCAAGAGTGCTTCATCGTCCTCCCGGTCGCCCTCGTCCGTGAACAGCGAAGCAAGCAGTTTATCGCGCAGGAACTGGTTTCCGGAGGAAAGCCGCTCCCGCAGCGCAGTCAGGTTCTCCCGGTCCCTGCGTTTTTCCTCGATCTGCCTGCTCACCCGGTTCAGCGCCGCTTCCAGTTCCTTCGCAGTAACAGGTTTGAGCAGATATTCCTTCACTCCGAGGGAGATCGCTTTCTGAGCATAGGAGAAGTCGTCGTATCCGGAGAGGATGATCCGCTCCACCCAGGGCATGGTCCTCTGAACCTCTTCACACAGTTTGATCCCGTCCATGAAGGGCATCCGGATATCCGTCAGCAGGATGTCCGCGTTCAGATCCCGCAGCATGGGCAGGGCCATCTCACCATCCGGCGCCTCCCCAACCAGTTGGTATCCCTTCTCTTCCCAGGGAAAGGAATTCCGCAGGTTCTCCCGGATGGCGATCTCGTCATCCACGAGAAAGACTTTCATCATTGTCGATCTCCTCCCTTGTACGAATCGGGATCGTAAAGGATACTTCGGTCCCTTCCGGTCCGGACTGGAAGTTCAGGCCGGTTTGTTTCTTATAATACAGGCGTATACGCGTATCCACATTCCGCAGGCCGAATCCGGTATGTCCGGGTTCCAGCGCCGCCTGAGCGGTCGGCGTTTCTTCCTTGAGCATCTCTTCCAGTTGCTGAAGCTGTTCCTGCGTCATACCTTTCCCTGTATCGGCGACGATAAAGGTCATTATGCGGTTCTGCCGGGATACCCGGACCGTAATCTTTCCGCCGCCGCGCTTGTTCTTGATTCCATGATACAGGGCGTTCTCCACCAGCGGCTGAAGTAGCAGCTTCAGCATATAGATCTCTTCCAGCCCGTCCGGCATCTCCACCTCGTAATCCAGGATATCCCGGTAGCGTGTCTTCTGGATACTGAGATAAGCCGAAACATGCTTCAGTTCCTGTGTCACGGGGATCCAGTCGGCACCGGCCGACAGCGAGATCCGGAAGAAATCGCTCAGGCTCCGGGTCAGCCGCACAACCTCATCACCCTTGCCGCTTTCCGCCTGCCAGACGATCGTATCCAGTGTATTATACAGGAAATGCGGACTGATCTGTGCCTGCAGGGTTCGCAGCTCCGCCTTGGAGAGATTGTCCTGCTTCTGGCGTACCTGCTCGATCAACATCTCGAGCCGGTCGGCCATCTGATTGATCTGCTCGCCCAATTCCTTCAGTTCTGTTACGTTCATACCGCGGACACGATCACTGAAGTTGCCTTCCGCGATTCTTCGCACGGTCTCCTCAAGGGAATAGATCGCCGTATGGATAGATTCAGTTAGCCTGCGTGTCTCCCTTCCGGTCCTCAGCAACGCGATCAGAAGCAGCAACACCTCTGCGGCAGCTGCCGCGATCAGAATCTCCCTCAGTCTCGTACTGGCCTCGGAAGCGTTCTTGATCTCCTCGGTCGTGAAAGCATCCAGCATGTCTGCTACCAGGCGTCCCACATTACGGACCTCATCCACGATACTTTCGATCTCCTGGATCGGCCGACCTGCTTCCATGCCATCCCGTACCTTGAGCACATACTGCTCCAGCGTATCCATCGTCCTTCGCGCGATGGTCAGCTGCAGGTGCCCGCTGCCTTCGGTCTCCGCCAGCAATTCGTCCAGGATACTGTCCGTGTCCCGGATCAGTTCCTCTACACCGCTTTCCTCGAAGGAGGTTCGTCCTGCCGCCACGGAGAACAGGTTTTCCGCGATCGTATTCTCCAGGGCCGGCTTCATCTCTGCTGCCGCATCCATCCGCCGGATCATGGCCTGCGTCCGTGATGAATAGAGTATCATCATCACCAGTCCGATGACCGCAGGGACCGTCAGCAGCACCGCGATGGCTCCAACCGAACGCCGGAGCTGCGCGGTGATGCTGGTCATGCCGCCTCGCCGCATCTCAGAAGCCCTCCACTTTGGGATTGATCAGATCATCAAAGTCAGTAAAGGAACCTTCCTCCGGGTGATAGACCTTGGGCAGTTCCTTCCCTTCTTTCAGATCTCCGACCAGCTTCATTACAGAAGGACCAAGATCCGGTGTGCATTGTACGACACAATTGATCCGCCCGGCCTTGAGCGCATCCACCGCGTCCTTTTCCCCATCCACAGTGATTACGATCAGATTCTTCGGAGCATTCTCCGTACTTTCCAGCACGTCCAGTGCTCCTAATGTCATACCGTCATTATGGGAATAGACCACATCAAAGCCGTCGCTGCCGTATTTCTCCAGCAATTCCCGCATGCATTCCTCTCCCTTGCTTCGGAGAAAATCACCGTCCACGCTGTCAATGATAACGAAACGCTCATCCTGCCCGATCACATCCATAAAGCCTTTATGACGGTCCCGCATGGGCGTGGAATCTTCTGTGCCGCAGATCTCCACAATTCGAAGTCTTTCCGCACCCATGGTATCTGCCTTCCGTACCAGGTACTCACCGGCCCGCCGGCCTTCGGCATAGAAATCCGCACCGATATAGGCGGTATACAGGCTGTCGTCCTCGGTCGCGATCATCCGGTCCATCAGGATCACCGGGATCCCTGCCTGCTTTGCCTCGGACAGCACATTGTCCCAGCCGGTTTCAACGATCGGGGAAAACACGATCACATCCACCTGGTAGGCAATAAAGGAACGAATCGCGTCGATCTGCTTTTCCTGCTTCTGGTTGGCATTCTCCATCATCAGGCCGTAGCCGAAGTCTTTTGCTGCCTGCTCCATACTCTCCGTATTGGCGATCCGCCAGCTGCTTTCCGCGCCCAGTTGGGAAAAGCCGACTACGATCGAGGATTCTTCCTTCTCTGTTTCCTGTTTTCCGGCACAGCCGGTCAACCCTGCCAGGAGCAGCAGCGCCAGCAGCAGCGCGAATCCCTTCCGCATGTCCTTTCCCCCTTAATTCATCCGGTCCTTCACCATCGTCAGAGCGATCCGTTTTTTCTTCTCGTCCACACTGACCACCCAGACCTTCACCACATCCCCGACCTTGACCGCCTCGCTCGGATGCCGGATAAACCGGTCCGCCATCCGGGAAATATGCACCAGGCCGTCCTGGTGTACCCCGATATCGACAAACGCGCCGAAGTCGATCACGTTGCGCACCGTTCCCGTCAGTTCCATCCCGGGCTTCAGGTCCTTCATGTCCAGTACGTCGGTCCGCAGCACAGGCTTGGGCAGCTCGTCGCGCGGATCCCTGCCCGGTTTCTTCAGTTCCTCCAGCATGTCCCGTAGCGTCGGCAGGCCCACGCCGATCTCGCCGGCCAGTTTCTCCTCGCCGTAGTTCTTCGCCCGGACGGTAATATCCGGAATGCCGCCGTTCTTAACGGTCTTCAGGTCGTAGTCCAGGATATCCAGCAGCTTTTTCGCCGCGTCGTAACTTTCCGGATGGACCCCTGTCGCATCCAGCGGGTTTTTGCTGTCAGCGACCCGCAGGAAGCCTGCACACTGTTCATATGCCCGCGGTCCGAGCTTCGGAACTTTCTTCAGCGCCTGCCGCGTCGGGATCCCGTTCTCCTCCCGGTAAGCCACGATGTTCTTCGCCAGCGCGGGACCGATCCCTGCCACGTGGCTCAGCAGCTCCGCTGAGGCGGTGGATACTTCCACCCCGACCTGGTTCACGCACTGCTCCACCACACCGTCCAGCGCGTCGGTCAGTTCATTCTGCTTCAGATCGTGCTGGTACTGGCCCACGCCGATCGCCTTCGGGTCGATCTTCACCAGTTCAGCCAGCGGATCCTGCATCCGCCGGGCAATGGAGACCGCGCTCCGCTGGGTCACATCAAAATCCGGAAATTCCGCTGCCGCCAGTTTGCTCGCCGAATAAACCGAAGCGCCTGCTTCAGAAACGATCATGTAAGCCACGCCCGGCATCTCCGGCAGCAGCGACGCGATGAACTGCTCGCTCTCCCGGCTGGCGGTGCCGTTGCCGATCGCGATGGCCGTCACGCCGTACTTCTTTACAAAGCCTTTGATCAGCCGTGCCGCGGCCGCTTTTCCTCCCTCGTTGCCCGGCAGGGTGAAGAAACCGACACCCGTGTCCAGCACCTTGCCGTTCTCGTCGATCACGGCCAGCTTGCATCCGGTACGGAAACCCGGATCCACCCCCAGGGTCACTTTGCCCTTCACCGGCGGCTGCATCAGCAGCTGGTGAAGGTTCTGGCTGAACACCCGGATCGCGGACACATTTGCCCGGTCCGTCAGCTCATTGCGGACCTCCCGCTCCAGCGAAGGAAAGATGAGGCGTTCCCAAGCGTCCTCACAGGCCAGCGCCACCTGTTCCGATGCCGGGCAGGTCCCGCGGACATACTGCCGCTTGAGCGCTGTCACAGCCTTCTCCTCCGGCGCCTCCAGGGTCACCTTCAGGAACTCTTCCCGCTCGCCCCGGTTTACCGCCAGGATCCGGTGGCTCGCCATGCTCCGCACCGGCTCCGAGTACTCGTAGTACATGCTGTAGACGCTGTCTTCCTCTTTGGCCGCCGCAGTGTGCAGGATGCCTTCGCGCATCAGCATCTCCCGCAGTTCCTTGCGCAGGCCCGCATCGTCGCTCACGGTCTCGGCGATGATGTCCCGCCCGCCGGCCAGCGCGCTTTCTGCGTCCGGCACTTCCTTCTCCGCGTCAATGTACTTTGCGGCTTCCTCCGTCGGGATCCCCCGCGGCTGCTGCAGCATCAGCCACATCGCCAGCGGCTCCAGCCCGCGCTCTTTTGCGATGGTCGCGCGGGTGCGGCGTTTCGGCCTGTACGGACGGTACAGGTCCTCCAGCTCGCTGAGCGTCTTCGCCTCCGTGAGCTGCTTCGCCAGCTCCTCCGTCAGCACGCCCTGCTCGGTCAGGCTCTTCTCGATCTCTTCCCGGCGCTTATCCAGGTTCCGGAGATATTCCAGCCGTTCGGCCACCTCCCGGAGCACCTGGTCGTCCAGCGATCCGGTCATCTCCTTCCGGTACCTCGCGATAAATGGGATCGTGTTTCCGGCGTCCAGCAGTTCCACTGCTGCTTTCACCTGCGCAGGCCGGAGGCTGAACTCCGCCGCCAGCCGTTCGATATGGTCCATGATTTGTTTTTTACCTCACTTCTACTGATAATCTGTGCGGAAGGCAGATGATAAACCCGCCCATCACGCGAACTTCCAGGTTCTCCCTGGTCACCTCGCCCATCTGAACACAATCCTGCCCGTCGCAGTTTGCTTCTGTCATATAAACCGAACTTCCCGTCAGGGTGACCGTGTTCTCTCCGCCGTCCGGCTGGACGATGCGCACTGTATGCGCTTCGGCAAAAGGCAGGTCCAGCAGGGCTTCTCCGTTCAGCGTGATGTAGACACGCAGGCCTTCTCCGCCAGCGTGGACACTTTTCCCCTTCCCGATTGTTTTCCCGTCCAGCAGAACCTGGACGCCCTGGGTCTCCTGCGTTCCGCCGGCGGAAGGCCGAATGACCAGAATATACAGCAGGACGGTGGCAGCGAGCAGTGCGGCAGCCAGTATCCACAGCCCTTTTCCGGCTGCTCCCCGCTTCCCTCTCACTTCCCCGCGCCTCCGTCCTGTCCGGTTTATACCTCTTCGCCTTCTTCTTCGCCGTCGGTTTCCGCTTCAGCATCCCCTTCCGGCTCTTCTTCCGGAGCTTCTTCTTCCGAAGCTTCTTCTTCGGCTTCCCCGCCTCCGGCTTCCTCATCGGGATCCTCTTCCGCCTTCTCCGTTTCCGACGGGATCCTGATCTTTCCTTCCTCAATGCCCTCGATATACTCTTCAAGGCACAGGTCGTGTTCCTGCATGTACTTGGCGTGGTTGACGCCTACATAGCGGATATGCCACGCTTCGGCGGTAAAGCCGGTGATCTTTTCCTTTTCTTTTGTGTAGCGCATGATAAAGCCGTAGTCCCAGCAGTTCTCCTTCAGCCACTTGTACTGCTTCGTGCTGGAGAAGGTCTTCGCGCCTTTCACGTTGATGTCAAACGCCAGTCCCAGGTGATGCTCGCTGCATCCCGCCTCGGCGACGCTCTTCAGAGCGGCACGCCTGGCCTTGGAGCTGCTCCAGTCCTTGTTCTTCTTCCGGTAGCTGCTGATCTTGGCGTTCAGCAGTTTCACCTGGTCGTCCCAGGTCCGGTATCCCGCGCTGATCTGCCACTTGGTGATCTTGTCTTCCTTCGCGGCCTCCAGCATGGTCTGCAGGGCCTCCACAGCCGTTCGGACTCCCTGGGTCTTCTTGTATTTGATCGTGACCAGTTTCTTGTCCAGCACGTCCTTGAGGTACACCAGGTCCGCCGGCACGAAATACTCGTCCACCGGATGGTCGGCGTTCACCAGCATCGGAACCTCGCCGGCCAGTACGTCCACCGGCTCGCTGTTCTCCGGCGCGGCAACCGCATCGTCCGCATAAAGCTTTGCCAGCGTGGTCTCACCGGCCACGCCGTCCGTCTTCAATCCGTTCCGGCGCTGGAAGGAGATCACGGCGCGCTTGGTGCCGCCGCCATACTTGCCGTCCACCTTGCTGTTCAGGTAGCCAAGGTCTTTCAGGCGTTGCTGCAGGCGCGTCACTTCATCGCCGCTGGCGCCGACAGTGAAGATCCCCTGCGCCTGGAGTTCCGCCGGCGTATGGGTCACTGCCGGAGTCGGCTGCTCCGTCGCTTCTGCCGTACTTTCAGCCACTGCCGTAAACAGGGGGAACAGCATCATGATCATCAGCAGTGCTGCAAGGACACGGCGGTATTTGATAAAACTCATATTCACGCCTCCCGGTTCGGATATTTTCCCTATTATATATCACTTTGGCCCCTGCGGGCAAATATCCTTGTTGTTTTTTGGCAAAATTGCTATACTGGTCTGGTAAAACCGTGACGGAAAGGGGGCTTCAGGATGCCGGATGTCGCGGTCCACGCCGCTTTCGGCAGGGATGTGTTTTCCTCGCTTTCCCCGGAGATCCGGGAAGTGATCCGGCCGCAACCCTGGACCTTCGGGCTTTTTGGCCCGGACCTCTGGTTTATGTATAAACCCTGGCACCGCCGCGAAGGCCGCGGAAGGCAGATGCATACGACCCGACCTGGCGCTTTTCTGACCGGTCTCCTGGAACGCTGCGTGGCCTCATCCAACAGGGAGGAGCTGTTCTCCTGGCTGGCCGGTTTCTTCTGCCATTATGCGCTTGACAGTATCACCCACCCCTACATCATCTACGTAACGACAGAAGAATACCATTATCCCCGCTGCCATATGAGTTTTGAGCATGAGCTGGATATGCGGCAGATCAGCCGCAACGGGCTTGACGGAACGAGGCATCCGATCACGGAGCACTATTTCCCCGCGGTTCGTCTGCCTGCCGATATAAAGGCAGATGTCGATGCTGTGTTTGCGGAAGTCTACGGCTGGAAAGACGGCTGGAAAGCAATCAACCGGTCGTGCCGGCTCTACCGTCGCTGCTACCGGCTGCTGGAGAATCCTTCCGGCGTCACCGCGAAGCTTGCGCGGCACATGAAGCATCCGCTGCTCCGCTCCCTCGCCGTAACTGAGTCGCATTTCCGCGGGATAGATGTGGAGAATACAGCGCATCGTGTCTGGCACCACTCCCATGATGCGACCCTGTCTTTTACAGATAGCTTTCCCGAGTTGCGGGAACGGACCCGTCTCCGGGCAGTTGAGCTGATCGAGGCTTCTTTCCGTTATCTCTGGCAGGGGCAGGGAACCGCGGAAGGGATTGCCGCCCTCATCGGCAACCGCTCCTACCTCAGCGGCCTCCCGGCGGACGATCCCCGCAATCTCAGCGTCAAATCCCTTCTTCCTTCCAGTCCCAGGAAGAAGTAAAGACGGCAAACGCCGTCTTTTATAGCATTCTTTTACGTTTATCCTTGAGCTTGCCCTCTTTCCCGAGGGCAATCAGCCTTTCATACCGTTCCACTGCTGTTTCGAGCACCTTTTCCCAGGGCACCGGGATCGTATTTCTGGCATTCTGCCCGATCTGCTTCAGCTTTTCCGGATCCTTCAGCGCCTCATCGATCACGCGCGCCAGGTCCTTCGGATCATTCTCGCAGAGGAGGCCGTTTTCTCCGTGGCGGATGACCTCGGCCGCCGTGCTGTTTCGTACCATGACCGACGGTGTACCCATCACCGCCGCCTCCCTCACCACCATCGGCGAAGCGTCGTACAGGGATGGGAAGGCAAAGATCGACGCCCGGTCGTACAGGGCGTCCAGCAGGCTTGCGTCCGTAATATGGCCGATCTGTTCCGCCCGGTCCTGGATGTTCAGTTCATGGATCTTTTCACCAATGGCATTCATATCCATCCCCTGCCCCGCCAGCAGCAGCCGGTAGTCCACCCCCTGCTGTTTCAGTTCAGCGCAGGCTTCCAGCACCGTCAGTATATTCTTTTTCCAGTCCATCTGGCCTGCGAAGAGAATCAGCGGCATATCCCCCAGGTTCCAGCGTCGGTTTACCTCCTCCACATCCGTCTGCGAGGCAGTGCGGAACGTGGCGCCGTTTGGCATGACCTGGATCTCGCCCTCGTAGCCGTATTCTCTGAGTACATCAGCTGTATTCTTCCCGACAGCCCAGACCTCATCGCAGCGGTTGTAAAAACTAACCACCAGCTTCACGCCCATTTTCGCGATGGACTCAGATTTGGTCGCCTTGAGGAAATCGTCGTAATACTTGGAATGGAAAGTCGCGACAAGGGGCAGTTTCCGGACGGCGGCAAGGCGAAGCGCCTCGGAACCGGCCGTAAAAGGGCTGTGGGCATGGATCACGTCCAGTTCGATCATCCGGATCCTTTTCCGGTAATGGGCATCCAGGATCGCTTCGCCTACTTTATACTGTTTCATCCCGGGAACGCTGTTGCCGACATAGTCAACCAGTTCAAACGGAAAACCGCCCTGGAAACCCGTGTCATACATCGGGGCAACCACTGTTACCTGGTGCCCCATCCTGCACAGCGTCTCGGAATAGGCCTGGACCACGCGGCCCACGCCATCCACAATCGGGAGAAACGTATCAGTAAACTCACCGATCCTCAGCATTCATCAGTCACCCTCACACCGGCCCGGGCCAGAAATGTTATCATGATATTATCGCATGATATGAAGAAAAAAGCAAATAAACCCCGAAGTCATGAAAAACACAAGGAGAACTGTTGAACCCCCGGAGAATCATTGACATCATCCGGTCCGGGGTGTATGCTCCACCCAACCAAACCCTTGTGAGGAGTTTCGCTCTTATGAAGAACACCTTTGGCAGCAGCGTTTCCGTCACCCTCTTCGGTGAGAGCCACGGGGCGGAGATCGGAGCGGTGATCGACGGGCTGGCGCCCGGAATCCCGGTGGATGAGGTTTTTATCGCCGACCAGCTCACCCTTCGGCGCCCCACGGGAAAGATTTCCACGGCACGGCAGGAAGCAGATCCTTTCCGGATCGTCAGCGGCTTTTTTGAGGGAAGAACCACCGGTACACCCGTCGCGATCCTGATCCCCAACGCAGATACCCGCAGCGGTGATTACAGTCGCGGCGCTTTCCGGCCCGGCCATGCGGACTATGCTGCCAGCGTCAAATACCACGGTTTTGAGGATTATCGCGGCGGCGGGCACTTCAGCGGCCGCATTACCGCGGGTCTGGTCGCCGCCGGTGCCGTCGTGATCCCTGCCCTGAAGAGAAAAGGCATCCTGATCGGATCCCATATTGCCCGGTGCGCCGGAATCGATGATATCCCCTTCAGCGACTTGTCCGCCGATCTTACCAGGCTGAATACCCTTCCCTTCGCGGTGCTGGATGAGGCGCAGGGACAGAAGATGCAGGCCGCCATCGAAGCCGCTGCGGCGGAAGGCGACAGCGTCGGCGGGATCCTGGAGACCGTCGTAGTCGGTCTTCCGGCAGGTGTGGGCGAGCCTTGGTTCGACACCCTGGAAGGGATGCTCTCCCATGCGCTCTTCTCCGTTCCTGCTGTCAAAGGCGTGGAGTTCGGTAGCGGCTTCGCGCTTGCGGATATGCGGGGAAGCGAGGCGAACGACCCGCTCCGACGCGGTCCGGACGGGATCCGTACCCTGACCAATCACAATGGCGGGATCAACGGCGGA
>Ga0265298_10006379_pt1 | contig 14578 bp, 16 predicted proteins | sample AusTroGonzalo_MG_3_FD_193486 | JGI IMG/M metagenome (GOLD analysis project Ga0265298, IMG submission 193486) | Bovine rumen microbial communities from tropical cattle in Woodstock, Queensland, Australia - Gonzalo_01 | ecosystem: Host-associated > Mammals > Digestive system > Stomach > Rumen ... | reverse complement strand
GGTCGCACTTGTTCAGGAACACCACGAGGCGCGGCACACCAACCTGACGGGCGAGCAGGATGTGCTCACGGGTTTGAGGCATGGGACCGTCGGTGGCGGCGACAACGATGATAGCACCGTCCATCTGGGCAGCACCAGTAACCATGTTCTTCACGTAGTCAGCGTGGCCGGGGCAGTCGACGTGTGCATAGTGACGCTTCTCGGTCTGATACTCAACGTGAGCGGTGTTGATGGTGATACCTCTTTCTTTCTCTTCAGGAGCGGAGTCGATGGAGTCGAAGCTCTTCACTTCCGAAAGACCCTTCTTGGCCAGGTGCAGGGTGATAGCAGCGGTCAAAGTGGTCTTGCCGTGGTCAACGTGGCCGATAGTACCAATGTTGACGTGCGGTTTAGTTCTTTCGAATTTTTCTTTTGCCATTTTGTTTCTATTTAAGGTTATGAACTCTTATCCACAAAAAATCGAGCCGATGGGGAGAATTGAACTCCCGACCCCTTCCTTACCAAGGAAGTGCTCTACCGCTGAGCTACATCGGCTTGTTTGTTCATCTGAGCGGAAGACGGGGCTCGAACCCGCCACCTAAAGCTTGGAAGGCTTTCGCTCTGCCAAATGAGCTACTTCCGCTTGACTTGTGGGGGAGGGTGGACTCGAACCACCGAACGGATACCCGGACAGATTTACAGTCTGTTGCAATTGCCACTATGCGACTCCCCCAGCGTTAACTGAGCCGGTAGACGGACTCGAACCGCCGACAGGCTGATTACAAATCAGCTACTCTACCAACTGAGTTATACCGGCATGATGTGAAAGAACTGTCGGCTTCTTTTCGCCGCCCCTTTTCGCTCGGAAAAGGTGTGCAAAAATAGGAACTTTTCTCCAACTGACAATGCTTTTTCTGCTTTTTTTCGAAAAAAAATCTATAAAATTTTATAATTTATTGATATTCAATAATATATGTAATAACATTTTGGAGCAAAAAGAAACCCGTCCAAGGCTTTTGAACGGGTTTTCTGTGTTTAATGTTGGTTTTTTCGGCTTTACCGAAAGGGTTTACTTGATGGTTTTACCCTTGTATTTCTCCAATTGTTTCTTCAATGCGTCGATGGAGGTGTCGATGGACTCCTCAAACGTCTTGCTCTGCTTGCTGGCATAGAGATCGTCGCCACGTAGCACGAGGCGGATGTCGGCAATCTTGTTCTCAGGGGTGTCGGTGTTGTCGAGCTTCAGCGAAACCTCGGCATTGATCACATCACTGTGCTTGGCGCAAAGCTTTTCCACTTTTTGGGTGATGAAGTCTTCAAGTTTTTGGTCAGCCTTGAAGTGAACTGAATTGATCATGACTTTCATAATAAACTCCTTTCTTTTGGTCATCCTTTCGGATGAGCTTGTTTATGGATTTTCTTGAGTTGTTCTATGGTGTTGTGGGCGTAGATCTGGGTGGATATCAAACTAGAGTGCCCAAGTAGTTCTTGAATGGCTCGCACATTAGCCCCCTCATCCAACAGATGCGTGGCAAAGGTGTGGCGCAGCACATGCGGGCTCTTTTGCTTCAGCGTAGTCACGCCTTCGAGCATGTGATGCACCTTATTATATACGTACGAGGGCGACATCTCCTTCCCTTTGTCGTTCAGGAGCAGGCGGTCGGCCTTGTCCGTGAAGGTGACATCGCGCAAAACCTGGTATTGATCTATCAACTTTATCATCTGCGATGATAACGGAACAAAACGGTCTTTATTGCGCTTGCCGTGAATTTTCAGCTTCATGTCCATCTTGTCGACGTCACTGTCCTTCAACCCGCGCAACTCGGCCTGACGCATGCCCGTCTGGTACAGCATTTCAAAGAGCAGATGGTCGCGCAAGGTCGGGAAATCGACCTCGTCGCCGAACGACACCTTATTAATATCTGTCTCCGTGACGAACTTGACCAGCGCCTTGGGCTGCTTCAGCGCCTTGATGCCGGTCATGGGCGACTTCTCCATCAGGTTTTCACGCAGGCAGTATTTATAAAAGGTGCGCAGCGTGGAAATCTTGCGGTTGATGCTCCTGTTGACCAGTCCTTTTTCTTTCAGATCGACAATGAACGACTTCACCATGGTGGTCTTCACCTGAGTCAAATCCTCGATTTCAAAATCAGTTCTGATAAAGTCGGCAAACTGGTTCATGTCGCGCTGGTAGGCTTCAACCGTCAGTGCCGAGAAGCGTTTCTCCGCCTGGATATACCCTATGAACTGGTCGATGAGCATGGCAAAAATAAAACTTCGCTGTAAAATTAGTAATAATTTACCAATTCACAGCGAAGTTTGCCTAAAAAAATTATTTTTCCTAAGCGGGCGCTTCCGTAACAGCTACGGAATGAATTACATATTCTCTTCAGCTTGACGGAGTTTCTGCACGTAGATAGCCTTCATCAGCTGTGCACGCTTGATGACGGACGGCTTGGTGAACTGTTGGCGTTTACGCAATTCCTTCACGACGCCGGTCTTTTCGTACTTTCTCTTGTAGCGCTTCAAAGCTCTGTCGATGCTTTCGCCTTCTTTAACAGGAACAATAATCATTTTAAAACACTTCCTTCTTTTAAATTGTTAATACTATGGTTTGATTTTGAGGCTGCAAAAGTACAACTTTTTCTTTTTCGCCAACATTTTTTCTGAAAAAAACTCAAAAGTTTTGAATCAAAGTAGATTATTTTGTCTAAAACCATCTTTTTCCTATCTTTGCAGTTTAAATCAATCAACTCATAATACTATGCAACTATTGACATTACTACGCATCGGTTGGGGGGAGCTTCTGATTATCGCCCTCATCGTCTTGTTACTCTTCGGAGCCGCGAAAATTCCTGCACTCATGAAAAGTATGGGCAAGGGCGTTAAGAACTTCAAGGACGGCATGAACGGCGTGGAAGAGCCCGAAATCAAAGAGGACAAAGCCAACAAGGAATGAGCGAGCAGAAGGTCAGCAGTTTCTGGGACCACTTGGAGGTGCTTCGGAAAGTGCTGTTCCGCTGCTTGATTGCCTGGGCCATTGGGGCAACGGTGGCTTTTTGCTTCAAAAGCATCCTGTTCAACCTGCTGTTTGCCCCCTCGACGGACGATTTCATCTCGTATAGAGGTTTGGCATGGCTTTGCGCCCAAACAGGCTGGCAAGCCCTTTGTCCCGACAGCTTTCAGGCTTCGTTCATCAACACGGAATTGGCGGCGCAGTTCATGACGCACATCAAGGTGGCGCTCTGGGCGGGATTGGTGCTGACCTCGCCCTATATCATCGTGCAGCTCTACGGCTTCGTCGCGCCCGCCCTCTACGACAAGGAAAAACGCCATGCCGCACCTATAATAATATGGGGCACGCTGCTTTTCATCCTGGGTGTGCTGATGAACTACTTCATCATCTTCCCCTTCGCCTTCCGCTTCCTCAACGAATACCAAGTGTATGAAGCGGTAAAAAACCAGATCTCGCTTTCGTCCTACATCTCCAACCTGCTCATGCTCAGCCTGCTGATGGGTGTTCTCTTCGAGATTCCCATCGTCAACTACCTCCTAGCCAAGATAGGACTGCTGCGAGCCGAGCTGCTCAAGAAATACCGCCGCCATGCCATAGTGGCCATCACCATCGCGGCGGCTATCATCACCCCAACCGGCGACGCCGTGACCTTGATGCTGGTTACCGTCCCCATCTATTTGCTGTATGAAGCCAGCATCCTTATCGTAAAAAGAATAAATACTAAAACCACACAATATGCTACGTAAACTAAGAATCTGCCTACAAGTGATCATGATGACCCTGGTGACCCTGCTGCTGCTCGGCATCGGGTTCCGCGTCCACCTCTGGGCCGGATGGGTCGCCAAGATCCAGTTCCTGCCCGCGGTCTTGTCCATGAGCTTTGGCATAATTGCCTTGCTCATCATCGCCGCACTCATCTTCGGGCGACTCTATTGCAGCGTGGTCTGCCCTCTGGGCATCATGCAGGACTTCTTCTCGTGGATTGGCGGCAAGGTGAAGAAGAACCGCTTCAGCTACGCCAAGGAAATCAAATGGCTGCGCTATGGCTTCCTCGTCGTGTTCATCATCATGATGATTATAGGCCTTGCACCCGTCACCACTTTGTTCGCACCCTATAGTGCCTACGGTCGCATCGTCAACAGCCTATTCAAGCCGCTTTATGATCTGCTGAACAACTGGCTCGCTGGCCTTGATGCTGCCAACGATCGTTATAACTTCACCGAAGTCCAGATTTGGATGCGCAGCGTAACTACCTTCGTAGTCGCCATTGCCACCTTAGTTATATTAGGTGTACTAGCAGCATGGAAAGGCCGCTTCTATTGCAACAGCATCTGCCCGGTGGGCACCACGCTCAGCTTCTTCTCCCGTTTCTCGCTACTCCGCATCCGCTTCGACAAGGACAAGTGCAAGAGCTGCGGCATGTGCGAAAAGAACTGCAAAGCCCAAGCCATCGACTTCAAGAAAGGTACGGTAGACTACTCGCGTTGCGTGGTCTGCGGCGACTGTCTAGCCAAATGCAAGTTTGACGCGCTTCATTATACTACCAAGAAAACCAAAGCCGAGCCCAAGCCCGTCGACACGGAACGCCGCGCCTTCCTCGTCAGCGCCGCCGTAGCCGGTGCAACGGCAGCCATGGCACAAAACCAGATGAAGGTAGACGGTGGCTTGGCCGTCATCGAAGACAAGAAAGTTCCCAAAAGGAATAGACTCATCACCCCGCCTGGTTCGATATCCATCCGTCATCTTGAACGGAATTGCACGGCGTGCCAACTTTGCGTATCATCTTGTCCCAACAATGTACTGCGTCCCTCTACCGACTTGATGCACTTCATGCAACCCGTCATGTCCTTTGAACGCGGTTACTGCCGTCCCGAATGTACGCGATGCAGCGAGGTCTGCCCCTCTGGTGCCATCAAACCCATCAAAAGGGAAGAGAAGACCATGCAGCATGTCGGCCATGCCGTGTGGATCAAAGAGAACTGCGTGGCCTCTGAGAAAGGCATCAGCTGTGGCAACTGCGCACGCCACTGCCCCACCGGCGCCATCCAGATGGTTGACTATGAGGGTCCGAACGGCACGGTGCAAGTGCCCGTCGTCGACGAAAACAAATGCATCGGCTGCGGTGCCTGCGAGCACCTCTGCCCCGCACGAGAAGAACGTAATCCTTTCAGTGGCATTTATGTGGAAGGGAATGAGATGCATCATATTGGGTAATGCGGAATGCGGAATGCAGAATGCGACCCTTCGACCCTTCGACGAGCTCAGGGCTCAGGGACCTTTGAATCTTTAATCTTTGAATCTTTAAATCTCAAATAATGGACAGAAGAGAATTCCTGAAACATATAGGCGGCGCGGCCGTGGCCACATCAGTGGTGCTGTCGGCCTGCAAAGACAATAATAGCGACACACCCATCGTCAAAGACGTCATTGACGGACAAGGCGAGATGACCTACCGCAACAATCCCAACACAGGCGACAAGGTTTCGCTCCTAGGCTACGGCATGATGCGTCTCCCCGTAGAGGAAGGCGGCACCTTGCGCGACCATCCCGACTCCCCTATCGACCAGGAACTGGTCAACCAGGAGATTGACTATGCCCTTGACCACGGCATGAATTATTTCGACACCTCTCCGGTCTACTGCAAAGGCATGTCGGAACGCGCCACGGGCATCGCCTTGGCACGTCATCCCCGCGATTCCTATTACATCGCCACCAAGCTATCGAACTTCAGCCCAAACACTTGGGACACAGAAAGCTCGAAAGCCATGTTCGAAAACTCACTTAAGGAGTTGCAGACCGACTATATCGATTACCTACTCCTACACAGCATCGGAGGCGAAACAAAAGAATTGGGCTACATGGAGCTCTTCAACGCGCGATTTATGGACAACGGCATTTTGGATTGGCTTGTGGAGCAAAAAGCTGCAGGGCGCATTCGCAACCTCGGCTTCTCGTTCCATGGCGACCCGAAGTTGTTTGACACTATGCTGCAATGGCATGACGAAGGACGATATCATTGGGACTTCGTGCAAATCCAGATGAACTATGTGGACTGGAACTATGCACACCAAATCGAGCCGGAGAACGTGAATGCTTCTTACCTATACGAAGAGTTGCACCGTCGCGGCATCCCTGCCATCATCATGGAGCCTTTGCTGGGCGGTCGTCTGGCCAACCAGCCCGACTTCATCGTCAAGCAGATGAAGGAACGCGAGCCTGAGACACCCGTGGCCCGCTGGGCCTTCCGCTATGCCGGAACGCCCGAGGGCATCCTCACCGTCTTAAGCGGCATGACCTATATGGAGCACTTGGAGCAGAATGTGGCAACCTACTCGCCGCTGCGCCCCATCACGCCCGAGGAAAACGAATTCCTGATGAAAGTGGCGGAAGAGTTCGTAGAGCTGAAGACCGTGCCCTGCACCGCTTGCAACTATTGCATGCCCTGTCCCTTCGGGCTGAACATCCCCGTCGTTTTCGACTATTACAACAAATGCGTTACCGAAGGCAAGATGCCCGCTGGCAACACCGAAGCACGCGAATACCAGGAGGCACGAAAGCGTTTCCTCATCGGCTACGACCGCAATATCCCGTCGCTACGCCAGGCCAGCCACTGCATCGGCTGCCAGCAATGCGTGGAGCACTGCCCGCAAAAGATCGACATCCCGACAGAGCTGCACCGCATCGACGACTTCGTGGAACAGCTAAAGCTTCAAGGATAACAAAAAGAAAAGGCTGAACTTTAAATGAAGTTCAGCCTTTTTTGTTCCGATAAAAACTACTATCTGACGGCTATAACGAATTATTTAGGATAGTTCTCAAAGTAGGTCTCAATTTCCTGCTTATAATCATCGGCAAGGCCAACGGCATCCTCCCTGGAAATGCCAGTATGCTCAAGATCGGTAATGAAATCCAGCCAATCGATGGATTTGTAGTATTTGCGTCTTTCTTGAATCACTTCCTTCATATACTTCTTGGAACAATTGCCAAGATTGTCGATCACCCATTCGTCATCCACAAACACAAGGTCGAGATTATCCGTGCCATAGTATTCGTCACTATCCATTGTGATCTTGGCTTTGTTGTTGGTCACTTTGACATCAGTAACGGCATTGAGGCTGCATAATTCTCCTGCAAACTCAAGCCACTGTTCAGAATGGTCTTCGTTGAAACCATCGGGAAGAGCCAGAACCTCTTTGAGCAGCTCTTCGTATTCCTTCGTGAACACATTATTAAATGAATAGATATTGTATGGATCGCAATTACACAGTTTGTCAGCCAAACTCGCAGCACGATCGGAAACATATTCCTCGGTAAATTTCTCAGGATACAGGTCGCGAAGCGACTTCTTGGCCGGTTGCTCTGAAGATCCGAAATCGCATTGGCACATCACAAAGGCCAAAAGCACTAATGCAAATACTTTTTTCATTTCGTTTAATTATTTGTTTATGAATTATTTAGGATATTTTTCAAGATAGGCTTCGATTTGTTCCCTTAAGCCTTCAGATGCTTCTACGGCTTCCTCCTTGGAATAACCTCTCTCCTCAAGTTTGTTGATCATCTCCAGCCAGTCGATGGATTTATAGTATTTACGGCTTTCTTGGATCTTATCCTTCATATACTTTTTGGAGCAGTTTCCAAGATTGTCAATCAGCCATTCGCCATCGACAAATGACAAGGAGAGTTCATCTTTACCGTATGCCTCGCTATCACAGATGACCTTGGCATTGTTGCCTGTCATATTAACATCAACAACGGCCACAAGGCTGCAGAGTTCTCCTGCAAACTCAATCCATTGCCAAGCACTTGGTCCGTCGCCATCAATACCCTCAGGAAGTGCCAATGATTCTTTAAGCAAATCACCGTATTCCTTCGTGAATACGTTATTAAAGGAATAGGCATTGTAAGGGTCACATTTACATAATTTGTCAGCCAAGCTCAAGCTCCGCTCAGCGATGTAATCCGTAGTGAACTTCTCAGGATACTTGGTGCGATTCGGGTTGTCGTTCGGCTGGTTTTGTTGTCCAGATTGAAAGTTGCATTGGCACATCACAAAGGCCAACAGCAGTAATGGTAATACTTTTTTCATAGCTTATTAGTTTAGAATTACAATTGCAAAAATAAGTTTTTCTAAAACATCACATCGTTTTTTTCGAAAAAAAACAAAACTGTCAAGGGCACCGACAAGGTTCAGGGCTGGGAACAGCCTCTATTTCGCCTAAAAAATGAGGCTGTTTGTCGATTATTAAGTCGAGGACGACCTTCACCTTGGCAAAGACCTCGCGAAGATGGTTTTTCAGATAGACTCTACGGCCTACTGTACAATCCTTGGCACAAAACGCTATGGCATCAAGGTCAAAGTGTCTGGCTATGAAAATGGCTCGCTCATCGTGCCACTGTTGAGAAATCACCGTCACGGAATCTTGGGCGAAGACCTTCTTGGCCCTCACCATGGAATCAAAGGTACGGAAACCTGCGCAGTCAAGGTAAATCACCGAGTCGGGCACTCCCCTTTCGATGAGTGATTTACGCATCGATTCGGGCTCGTTGTAATGGCTCACGTGATTGTCGCCACTAAGCAACAGATACGACACTTTATGGGCAAAATAAAGCTCCGCAGCCGCATTCATTCGGTATTTGTAATAAAAGTTTTCGTGGTCATTCACTATGGGTATTGTTCCCAAGACCAATCCGACCTTACGATATGGAATCTCGTTCACATCAGCATACAGCCTGCCCTTTGCCTGATGTTTCACGACAATATTGCAAATGCCTATTGTTCCTCCACCAACCACCACACACAATAGTAGGACAATGAAAATCATCCTGCCCCAACGACGTTTATCTCTTTTCATCGGTAATACAGATTAGATTGCAAAGTTAGCAATTATTTCCGAAAGAACCACTATTTTTGCCGCACAAAATCCATCCTTATGGAAGCCAAAAGCAGAGAAAAGGAAATCTACAAAGTGACCCTCGTGGGCGGGGCAGTGAACGCGATTCTGCTGCTGTTTAAGTTCGTGGCAGGCATTGTGGGACACAGCTCGGCCATGATTGCCGATGCCATCCATTCGCTTTCCGATTTCGTGACCGACATCATCGTGCTGGTGTTTGTCAGAATCAGCAACAAGCCGCAGGACAAGTCGCACGACTACGGCCACGGGAAATACGAGACTCTGGCTTTGACCATTATCGGCATTGCCTTGATGGCGGTGGCGGTAAGCATCATCGTGAAAGGAGCGATAAAGATTGCGGCTTGGGCCAACGGCGAGGCACTTGAAGCCCCAGGGATGCTAGCTTTCTGGGCGGCCATCGTTTCCATCGTTTTGAAAGAAGCCGTTTACCGTTACTCCATCATCAAAGCCAAAAAGCTGAACTCGAAGGCGATGGAAGCCAACGCTTGGCATCACCGCAGCGACGCGCTGTCGTCTATCGGAACAGCCGTAGGTATCGGCGGCGCCATCTTCCTTGGCGAACGTTGGACCATCCTCGACCCTATCGCTTCGGTGGTGGTAGGTGCCTTCATCGTCAAGGTGGCCTTCGACCTGCTCAAAAACGGCATCGGCGATCTAATGGAGCAGTCGCTGCCGGATGAAGTGGAAGAGGAAATCCTGAAATTGGCAGCCGAAGTGCCTGGCGTTGCAGAGCCCCATGATCTGCGCACACGACGCATTGGCAACCACTACGCCATCGAACTTCACATTTTGATGGATGGAGACATTAGCTTGAAGGAAGCCCACGACAAGGCTTCGGAAGTGGAAGAACTACTCCGCAAGCGTTATGGTGAAGAAACCCACGTGGCCGTGCATGTCGAACCGAAAGAAATCACATAGGAGCCTGATAGAAACTCTCCGAGACATTTCCTTCGCAAAGCGAGTCGCCTTTGACCACATAATTCTCATAGTTGCAGCCTTCCTCGCCGCCATTAACCGTGTATAATGTCAAGACTCCGTTTTCCATCACGACCAAAACGGCCACGAGACCTCCAAATTCGCCTTCATCATCCACCCTCCATGTCGAATACGCATCGTATTCGGCTGGAAATTCCTTCACCGCCTTGATTTCACCGTTTTCGACCAATGCAGTAACGCCGAGCGCTTTTGTCCCTTCAGTTTCAAATTGAGCATTAACCAACTGATACTCGCTCTTTTCTCCGAATATTGCTGAAGCGAAGCAAAGATGCAACTTCCTCCCGTATTTTTGCTCAAAAGCTTTTTGGACGGTCTCAGACACATCCTCCATTTTGATGTAGTTGCCTTCTCTGTTTTTCAGCCCAAGGATAGTGGCGGTCTTTTTGTAGTTTTCGTCCACTAACAAGGCAGCGCCCTCAATGGCATCGTATTCGTCTTCAGGATTCTCCAACAATTTTCCGCTTTGCATTTCATATAGCCATCCGGAAAGATTGTCAAAATTATAGTACATATCCCGGTAATTGTTTTCTTCTTCGTTTTCCAATTGGCAGCCTTTAAACTTCACGGGATAAAAACGCTCATCATAAATGATGTATTTGTATTGGCTCAATTTGGCCGGCACTTCAGGCGCAACGTTCCCTTCAAAAGAAGCCAGGAGCAGAAACTTCTCTCCATACTGGTCGGGAAGCACAAATACCGGCGGCACAACCTTTGCAGACGTTTCCTGTTCAACAACGCCAAGCTGATCAGCTTCCTTTTGAACATCGGATAAACTGTTGTTCTTGTTCGTGTTTGACCCTCCACATCCAAATAAGGCAAGAGCCAAAAGAAGAGTAATAAAGTTTTTTTTCATGATGATTGGTTTTATTCTGTTGATGATTCAATCTGTTTAACCATTTTCTCGCCATCCCATACAAACGTTGTCCCATAGATATCATTGAATATGATGCCTGTTTCAGTAAACTCCATCGGACGGTATTTGTATAGGCTGGCTTCGGGGATGACTTCTGCAACTTCGGGTTCAGGGTCGGTAACGGTAAGGGTTCCGTCTTTGTACACATAGCAATAGAACAAGAGCGATGGCTCAAAATCGTTATCCTCATCCAGAGCGCCCTCCATGCCCATAACCCATGCGACGTATTCATAGACCTTCAAAGCGCCGTTTTCGAGCGGGAAGCATTTGAAACCGTGATAGTAACACTCTTCCGTACCTGGATAGTCTATTTGCACGCCGCCTTCAATTTTGTTATCTTCGTACTCGGTCTCTTCGTCATATTCTAGCAAAGGGCTTGTTTCTTCTTTTGCATGCGCTTCCAATAACAGATACCAGATCTGTTTGTAGACAGCAGTGTCGGCCGACACAACTGTTACGCTACCTTCCGAAGCTTTGGCGCCAGATCCCTCACCAGCATCCCGGCCGGATTGGCCACACGACAACAATGCAACAGCTACAAGGGCAAAAAACAGCATAAACTTTTTCATGTTTTTTAGTTTTGAATTGATGGTTCAAAAATACACAAAATCAAACATACACGAGCCTGTGGCTCCATTTTTTTTACCCTCAAAAGACATTTTTAATCCAAAAAGCAGTACTTTTGCCCATGAAAGCGAGATAAAAGGCAAACAAGCCCAAACGAAGCCTAGTCCAAATGAATTTATATAACAATTTAATAATCAATATTTTAAATAATTACAACATGAAAAAAGCATTAGCAATCGTGGCGCTCATCGCCGCCATGTTCGTTGCCGGAAAGGTGCAGGCACAAACAACTATCTACGCAACTTATGCCCCCGAAACATTCGTTGCAGGTAGCAATAGCACTAACTATCAAGGTTTCGCCATTGGCTTCACCCATAACTTTGATCTTTACCAAGGTATTGGCGTAGCCCCAGGTGCTCAGTTCCGTCTGAATACTAGAAGTGCTACTGAAACAGTTTGGGGAATCACAGGAAAAATCAATGAGACCCAAACTCTCATTGATGTGCCGATTCTGATCAACTATGGCATTGACATCAATCGCGACATCAAAGTCACTCCCTTCGTTGGCCCGATGGTGAGTCTTGCATTGACCGGTGTCACCAAAGGTGCCGACCCCATTTTCGGCGAAAACAGTTCCGACTGGTATGGCGACAACAGCAACAGAAACCGCTTCAACCTCTATGCCGTGTTTGGCGCTGACGTGAAGTACAGCCAATTCAACTTGTTTGGCGGCTATCGTCTCGGCCTGCTTGACCTCAACACCAGCGACAACGCCACCCTGAAGACCAAGGGTTGGTTCGTTGGCCTCGGCTATACCTTACAATAAAAGTCATCCAACGAAACGAAAACAGGGCGATGACATCGCCCTGTTTTTTGTTATCCAATTCTCAAGATACTTTATTCTCCCAGCAGATGTTCAAACAGGAAGTTGTCGATCTTGTTGAAAAGATGCATACGGCACTCGCCAGCGCCATATTCGTAACCGCCATAGATGCCATGGTTCTTGTTGGGATAAATCATCAAGTCGAACTGCTTGCCATTTGAAATCATGGCTTTGATGAGCTCCATAGCGTTCTGGTAATGGACATTGTCGTCGCCGCTGCCATGGCAAAGCAGGTAGTTGCCCTTGATCAAAGCGGTGTTGTGAACGGGTGAGTTCAAATCATAACCATCGGGGTTCTCCTGCGGGGTGCGCATGAAGCGCTCGGTGTAGACGTTGTCGTAGTAGCGCCAGTTGGTCACGGGAGCCACCGAAACGGCCGTGCTGATGACATCGGCGCCCTTGGTGATGCCGTTGGCGGCCATAAAGCCACCGTAGCTCCAACCATAGATACCAATTCTGTCCGCATCCACATAAGGCTGCTTGGCCATATACTTGGCGAGGGTGATCATGTCCTCCGTCTCGTACTTGCCGAGTTGCAGGTAGGTCATCTTCTTGAAGACCTCGCCCTGTGCGCCGCTGCCGCGGTTGTTGATGGACACACTAATGATGCCGTGTTGCGCCAGCAACTGCAGCCACCAGTAGTCGCTGTCGGCCCATGAATTGTTCACTGTCTGATGACCAGGGCCACCGTACACGTAAATCAACACGGGATATTTCTTGGCAGGGTCGAAGTCGGGAGGCAGAATCTGCCAGGCGTCAATATCGACCTGGATGCCGTCGGGCAACACAAAAGCGGGGTCACTGATCTTCATCAGTTTTTTCTCGCCAAGGTTGAAGGTCTTCAGCTTCTCGGCAAACTCACGGTTGTCCTCCAACACGCGCACCAACTTGCCCTGATTGGTATAAAGTTCATACTGTCGCGGTTGTTCGATGCTGCTATTTATATTAATAAGGTAGCTGAAGTCGTTGCTAAACGTAGCTTGGTTGGTACCCGGACGACCAATCACCTCGCGCATCTGGCCTTTCAGGTTGACGGCATAAATTTGGCGGTCGACGGGCGTGTTCTTGGCGGCTTGGAAATACACTTCCTTGCCGTCGAAGCCGTATACCTTAGTCACATCCCATGGGCCATCGGTGAGCTGTTTCACCAAAGTGCCATCAAGATTGTAAAGATAGATGTGGTTGTAGCCGCTCTTCTCAGAGGTCATGAGGAAACGCTTGCCATCTTCAAGGAAGTGCCAGTCGTCAGTGATGTCGATGTAATAGTCGTTGGTCTCGTCGTAGAACACACGGCTCTTGCCCGTGGTGGCATCGGCGGCCAGGATCTCAAGATGGTTCTGATGACGATTGAGGCGCTGGATGGCCAACACGTTGGCATCTTTCGTCCAGGCGATGCGGGGCAGATAGATGTCGATCTCGGTGCCCGTGTCCATCTTCACCGTCTTGCCGCTTTCGAGGTCGTAGACATAAATCTCGACAACGGAGTTGTCCTCACCGGCCTTGGGGTACTTGAAGCTGTACCAATCGGGATAGAGGCCTTCAAACTCCTCCATCTGGAACTCGCGCACCTTGCTCTCATCGAACTTCATGAAAGCAATCTTCTTGCTGTCGGGCGACCAATAGAAGCCTTGTGAGAAGCTGAACTCTTCCTCGTAGACCCAGTCGGGTGCACCGTTGATGATGTGGTTATAGAGGCCGTCGTTGGTGAACTGCTTCTCCTCCCCTGTCTTCAGATCTTTGATGAAGAGGTTGTTGTCACGCATGAAGGCCACCTTGGTTGCATCGGGCGAGAACGTGGCGAGACGTTGCTTTCCGTTCTCCGAAAGCGGCTGCAAGGTCTTGGTGTTAAAGTCGTAAATATAATAGGTGGCGTGATAGGAATGGCGGTAGATGCTTTCCATCTCGGTGGCGCACAGCATCTTGTCCTCATTGTCGCTCAGCACATAGTCCTGAAGCCCAATGGGCATGTCCTCGCCTTGCATAACGAGGTCGGTGATGCCGAAGAGGGTCTTCTCAAGCTCGCCTGTCTTATAGTTATAGATGTTGAGTTGGCCTTTCTCGAAGTTGGCATACGACTTGCCGTCCTTCATCGAATTCATGCCACGAACGCTCTTGGCGTAGAACGTAGGACGCATGTAAAGGTCCTCCAAATCGAAATTCTTCTTTTCTTGGGCCGAGGCCGAAAGTGCTCCAAAAACAAGGAACAAACTGACTAATAGGTACTTAAATTTCATAACAAAAAGATTTAATTGCACAAAGGTAGAATTTTTTTGAAAAAAGAAAGAAAAAAACTTGTCGGTTTCGGAAAAAGC
>Ga0265298_10006378_pt1 | contig 14578 bp, 11 predicted proteins | sample AusTroGonzalo_MG_3_FD_193486 | JGI IMG/M metagenome (GOLD analysis project Ga0265298, IMG submission 193486) | Bovine rumen microbial communities from tropical cattle in Woodstock, Queensland, Australia - Gonzalo_01 | ecosystem: Host-associated > Mammals > Digestive system > Stomach > Rumen ... | reverse complement strand
GCATTATATTACCGAAAAAAAGGAAGGAATGAGCATGACCCTTCGGGAACTGTACAGCAGCATCGGAGAGGATTATGAGCAGGCGCTGCGTGTGCTGCGGGTGGAAAAGCTGGTAGACAAGCATATCCGAAAATTTACAAAAAACGGAGTGATCGAAGCCCTGCTGGCTGCCGGGGAAGGAATGGACGCTGCACAGCTGTTCGAAACATCGCACGCGGCGAAGGGAAACTGCGGCAATCTGGGACTGACGAAGCTTTGCAATGCATCATCGGAGATTGCGGAAGAATTCCGCCCCGGAAACCTACGGAGAATGACAGATGAAGAAGTGAAGGGCAAACTGCAGGAGATTGCGGCACTGTATGCGAAAACGACGGACGCGATTCGCCGGTATGAGGCAGATAATCCATAACACAGGCAGAAGCACAGAGAGGGAAAAACGGACATGAACAGTCAGCCGAATCAGCCTGGAAACAGAAGAGGATCGCCATATCTGACTGCCATTGGCGCCTGGGCACTTGCTTTCGGGTGCGCAGTGGGCTGGGGATCTTTTGTCATGCCCGGAAACACCTTCCTGCCGCTGGCAGGTCCGGTCGGATCCGCAATCGGGCTGGGGCTCGGCGCGGTGGTGATCCTGATTATCGCGGCGAACTATCATTTCCTGATGAACCGGTTCCCGGACGCGGGCGGTACCTATACCTACACGAAGAAAAGCTTCGGGTATGACCACGGTTTCCTGAACGCCTGGTTCCTGATCCTGACCTATGTGGCGATCATCTGGGCAAATGCCACGGCGCTGCCGCTGATTGCACGGACATTGCTGGGCAATACGTTTCAGTTCGGCTTCCATTACGAGATCGCGGGATACCATGTGTACATGGGAGAGATGATTCTGGCAGTCGGGGCGTTGGTACTGGCAGCACTGGTCTGCCTGCGGCGCAAGGCAGCGGAGGGGACGCAGATCGTAATGGCTGTGCTGCTGTTTGCGGGCGTCGTGATTTGCTTTACGGTCGCCGCGATGAGGACAAATGTGGCGGAGCCTTTCAAACCTGCTTTTTCTCCACAGCAGACCCCGTTAGGCGGGACATTTACAGTGTTTGCGCTGGCGCCCTGGGCATATGTCGGATTCGAATCCATTGCCCATTCAGCCGGCGAAGCAAAGTTCAACCTCAAGCGCAGTTTCGGCATTATGGCAATCGCGCTGATTGCCGCCGGGATTGCCTATGCACTGCTGAGCATGCTGGCGGTGACGGCACTTCCGGAAGGGATCGGTACCTGGACGGAATACACTGACAGGCTCGGGGAACAGCAGGGACTTGCGTCCCAGCCAACGTTCTTTGCGGCGCACAGCGCGCTGGGGAATGCCGGCAGCGTGATTCTCGGTATCGCCGCATTATGCGGCATCTTTACCGGACTGATCGGTAACTTTATTGCGCTGAGCAGGCTGCTGACATCCCTGGCAGATGATAAGATGCTGCCGGGAAAGATCGGTGAACTGGATCAAAACCAGGTGCCGCGCAAGGCGATCCTTGCCATCTTGTTTGCTTCCGTTCTGCTTCCGTTTTTCGGGCGGACCGCAATCAGCTGGATTGTGGATGTAACCACGGTCGGTGCAACTATCGCGTATGCCTTTGCATCCGCCTCGGCATGGAAGGAGGCCAGAAAGCAGCACAACCGGCTGTTTACGGTCATGGGCATCATCGGAATGGTTGTGTCACTGTTGTTTGCGCTTGAGTTTCTGGTCCCGAACATCGTCAGCATCAAAACCATGGCGACGGAATCCTACCTGATTCTTGCGGCCTGGAGCATCCTCGGGTTTATCGTTTTCCGGGCCATCCTGAAGAAGGACGACGATAAGCGGCTGGGCCGGTCGACGGTTGCGTGGATCGTACTGCTGGGCCTGATTATCTTCACTTCCTCCGTCTGGATGCACCAGAATACGGACAACACCATAGAGCGATCCGTTTCATCCATCGAGGGTTACTATGCGGAACAGATGGAAAACGCGGGTGTTGATCCGGCAGCCGTGCCGGGCAGGCCTGTTTCCGAATACGTGAAAGAAGGGCTGAAGCCTATTGACAACACACTGGACGTCAGTATTTATATTCAGATCGCGCTGATCGTCAGCGCGCTGATCATCATGTTCGATATCTATTCCCACGTGCAGAAACGGGAACGAAAGACGGAAATCGAAAAAGCAGTTGCGGAGGACGCCAGCAGGGCAAAGACCAGTTTCCTTTCCAACATGAGCCACGAAATCCGAACGCCGATGAACGCGATCATCGGCCTGGACAGTCTTGCGCTGCGAAATCCGAATATTCAGCCGGAGACGCGGGAGCAGCTGGAAAAGATCGGCGTCAGTGCCAAACATCTGTTGGGCCTGATCAACGACATCCTGGATATGAGCCGCATCGAATCCGGCCGGATGACGCTGAAAAGCGAAGAATTTTCCTTCCGGGATTTTCTGGACCAGATTAATATCATGATTAACGGACAGTGCGTGGACAAAGGACTGCGATATGAATGCACCGTTATCGGGCAGGTACGGGATTATTATATCGGTGACGATATGAGGCTGAAGCAGGTGCTGATCAATATACTCGGCAATGCGGTGAAATTTACGAACGCACCGGGCCGGGTGACGCTTTCCGTGGAGGAAACGGAAGAAAGCGAAAAAAGCCGGACCCTGAGCTTCCGGGTACAGGATACCGGTATCGGCATGGATCCGGAATTCATTCCGAAGATCTTTGATTCCTTCTCCCAGGAGGATGAAACGGCCACCAACCACTACGGCGGAAGCGGACTGGGAATGGCGATTACAAAGAATTTTGTGGAAATGATGAACGGTGATATTCAGGTGGAGAGTGAAAAAGGAGTGGGTTCCGTCTTCACCGTTACGGTTCCGCTGGGACGATCCGACAGAATATACACAGAGATTCCGGAGGAAGAAACACCGAAGACGGAAAAAACACGTATCCTGGCAGGACGACGGATCCTGATGGCGGAGGATGTTGAACAGAACGCGGAAATCCTTGAAGATTTGCTGTCCCTGGAAGACATGGAGACGGAACATGCGGAGAACGGGGAAATTGCGGTCCGGATGTTCTCCGAGAAACCGGAAGGTTATTTTGACGCGATCCTGATGGATATACGGATGCCGGTGATGGACGGTCTGACGGCAACCAGGGCAATCCGAAACCTTGACAGGCCTGACGCAAAGACGATACCGATCATCGCGATGACAGCCAATGTGTTTGACGAGGACGTGGAGCGCTCCATGAAGGCCGGTATGAACGCACACTTGGCTAAACCGATCGAACCCGAAAAATTATACAGCACAATGAGCGAATTGATTCGGGAAAACCGCCCGGCGCTTAAAGCATAAAAAAGACGCTGTTACGCGTCATTGAAACATCCCCGGAATCTCTATAACAAGCTGCAGACAATAAAGGACTCAGGCATAACGGATTTCCAGAAGACTTTCCTGAACTGCGATCTCCGTCTGCTCTGCTTCGGCAATGCGGCTTTCCGTATCCGTCGGCACAGACTGATCCCGAACCTGCTTATCGTTCGCTTCCATAACGGCCTCCTGAAATGCTGCTTTTCTGCAACATATTGTATATCTGTTACGAAATAAATACAAGATATATTCAAAACAAATACAATTATTTAAGATGTAACCGAGGATAAGAATCTTTCATCGCTGTGATGTACTCAATGTGCATATCTGTTGACTTGTCCTCATGGAACGAATAAGATGATATCAGCAAGAAACCGAATAAAAGGAGGGTGAACGATGATGAAGAAAGTTCTATGTATTATGATCTGTATGATGATCTGCCTTTTGGCCGCCGGCGCGTCGGCGTGTACGGGTGTATATATCGGGAAGGAAGCATCCGCAGACGGAACGATTATCATCGCACGGTCCAACGATACCCAGGGCAACTATCCGACCAGGGTCATGGTTGCCCCCCGCGTGGAACAGGATCCGAGTCGGGAGATGCCGGTGAACAATGAACGCTCGGAATTTTTCGATTTGCCGGTAACAACCTATAAATATACCGGGACACCTTTCATGGATTCCGCTATGCTGGAAAACGGAAACGGGATGGATGATGCAGTCTGTGTTAACGAATACGGTGTCGCGATGACCATGTCCGTGACCGCTTTCAGCAACAAAGCCGCGAAGACAGCAGATCCGTGGGTTTCTACCGGAATTACAGAATTCACAATGAACCAGCTGGTGATAACAACCAGCAAAACCGCGAAGGAAGCCGTTCAGCGCCTGGCACAGCTGATAGACCAGTACGGCAGCTCGGAAACGAATATTGCCCTGATCATCGATCAGCATGAGGCCTGGTATGTGGAGATGTACACTGGGCACCAGTATGCCGCGGTCAAACTTCCCGACGATAAGGTGTCGGTATTCGGCAATGAGTTCAATCTGGAATATCTCTCGGATTATTCAGAGCACATTGTTTCCGAAAATCTGGAAAAACTGGCGGTGGACAACGGCTTCGCGGTATACGGCAGGGACAATGAACTGAACCTGCTGGCTACTTATGCCGGGAAAGAAACCGTGGAAGACTACAGCCACAGGCGCACCTGGATCGGACACAAGGTTCTGGCTCCTTCGGCATACGGCGATTATAACAAGGATGATCTCTACCCGCTGGTATTCTCCCCGGAAAACCGGGTTTCGCTGGAGACGGTCATGGAACTGATGCGCAACCGCTATGAAGGTACTCCATACAGTCCTGATGAAACCGGACGAATTGACATGCGTGTGATCGGTACGGATACCTCCATGAGCGTTCATATTGTGCAGATGTACCCCGACCTGCCGCCGAGTATTGCCGGAACCACATGGATCTGCCTTGCTCCGGCACCTTACGGTGTATTTGTGCCTCTTAACATCCTGTGCAGCGGGCCTTCGGAGTCTTACGCGGCCAACCAGCCGGAGAACCGTCTGAACCAGTTCGAGTCCGATGTATATCCCTGGTTCACGTTCAAGGAACTGAACACACTTTGCCTGACGGACTACAAGACCTATGGCATACCGGTACGCCAATACTGGCATACTGCCGAGAAACATATGATCGACGCTATGAAAGCTGAACTGGAAGCTGTCAATGAGCTGCTGAAAAGCGATCCCGCGAAGGCCCAGAGGCAGATGACGGTTTTCTGCTCGGGACTTCAGGAGAAAGCCTTTGCGGACGGAAAAGCGCTGCTGAACGAGGTCCGCTGGGCAATGAGTGCAAATTCGAACACCATGAAAATGGGCATGAATCCGGAGACCGACGAGCTACTGACAACCGAACGGGTTCTGACTCCGATTAAAGTGGAGCTGGATGTGGCACCCTACAAAGGTGAATCAGATTAAATGCTCCGACGAATAACATGATGAGACAACTTATCAGGGAAAACCGACAGCTGTGGGGAGTTCTCAGGGGAATGATTCCCGTTATGATCCTGACGAATCTGGCAACAATGCTGGGCTCGTTTGTGGACGGGATTGTAGTGGGATCCTGCCTGGGAGATGTTCCCATGTCTGCCATGGGGCTGAGCATTCCGGTGATTTACCTCGGATCTGCGATTGCCGGAATGTTTTCCAGCGGGACGCAGAACAAGTGCGCAACGGCGATCGGGAACGGAAACAGGGAAGAGGCAAACCGCTATTTCAACACTTCCATGGGATTTCTCTGCCTGATCGGCGCGGTAATTGCAATTGCGATTGAGCTTTTTGCCGGACCGCTTGCGGAACTTCTCGGCGCAAGAGGACAGCATGAAAACCTGAAACCGGATCTGATCCTCTATCTGAGAGGGATCGGCCTGTCCATTCCGCTGATCTGCCTGACCAATACCCTGTCAAGTCTTCTCTATGTGGCAGGAAAGAAAAGAGTATCCCTGATCGCAATCACAGCAGGCACCGTGTTCAACGCGGCGGGTGATCTGGCGGCGGTCTATGTTTTTCATGCCGGGATGCTCGGCATTGGTCTGTCGACGGCGCTGTGCTATCTTGTGTCCGGGGCTATTCTTCTGACGCAGTTTGTCGGGAAAAGTCCGAAGCGGGCTTCTCTGCGAATCCACCCGGCCGACTTTTCTCCGAAAGGATTCCCGGATATCATCAAAGTCGGCGGGTCGATGGCGTTTGTCAGGATATGCCATATGATACGAACCTGGGTTATCAATACGATCCTTGGTTTTGTGTTTTTCCAGGCGGCAATTACTGCCTTCTCCGTACAGAATTCCCTGGTCAGCATGGTAACCTGCGTTTGCGTCGGCGCGGGCGCAGCTTCCATGACCATCGGCTCCGTCTATGCAGGAGAAAAAAATTTCTCAGGGCTGAAAAGCATGATGAAAATGACGGTGCTGTACGGTCTGATTCTTTCCGTTCTGGTTGCGGTAATATGTATGTTTGCAAGGCATGCGCTTGTAGGCATATTCACAAAAAGCGACGAAGTGGCAAAGTATGCGGCAGATGCGTTTCTGGGGTATCTGATCAGCATGCCCCTCTATTCCGTCAGTATGACCTTCATGCTGTATTTCCAGGGAATCCGGCGGCTGAGGACGGCTAATATTCTATGCTTCTTCGACAATTTGTTCTTTGTCTGCCTTGCAGCTGTAATTCTCGGGTATACCGTCGGATTGAACGGCGTATGGGCCGCGTTCCCGGTGGGCGAAGGGTGCACGCTGATCGCACTGGCAGTTATGGCCCATATTTATCACAAACGGCCGGTAAGAAAATTCGAGGACTTACTGCAGCTGCCGGACGATCAGAATCTTTGTGAAAGAGTATACGACTGTGAGAACATCTCCCGGATCATGGAAGCAAGCATTGAAGCGGGAGCGTTTGCGCTCAGTGAGGGGGCAAGCAAAAAGACAGCAAACACAATCTCTTTGTGTATTGAAGAGTATGGAAAAAACATTATGGAATGGGGGTTCAAAGAGAAAGGACATCCATTCCTGTCCATTCGGGTAGTCCGGGACGAGGAAAAATGGAAAATCTATCTGAAAGATACGGGAACGATGTTTGATCCCCTGGCCTGGCTGCAGGAACACGGTTCTGAATCCAGGGTGGCAGAAGAGCAGATCGGGATCCGGCTGACAGCAGGCGTTGCCGACCTGAAATATGTTCAGGAGCTGGGTATGAACGCGGTTATTATTTCAGTGCCGGATTGAAAGTCTTTTCCGGTTTATGACAAACTGATCAGGTTAATACCGAGACTTTCATCCCTGGCCCGTGAAACTTCTCCGGAAAGAATCTGAACGAACATTTCGCAGGTGGCGCCGACGGTCAGCTCAATGATATGCCCGCCATGAATCACATTGTTCTGATCTGCCATGGTTCCGTGCAGATGCAAATATACCTCTCCGTTCATCCTGGTCACGTTTCCGGTAAGGCCGGTGATCTCCATGAAGCCGTTCAGCTCTTCCCGGTGATAAGCCTGTTCCTGCAGGTCATATACACCGATGATCGCATGATTTGAAGCTCCGATTGCATTTACCTGCGCCAGGCGGATATCTTCCTTTTCGCACAGTTCCTTCAGGCTATGCATGATTTCCTCATTCAGATCAATTCTGACAAAACAGGTGTCACCAAATCTTTTGTACTGCATGTTTTTCCTCCGTTAATTCAGCTTATTGCAACAAAAACAACGCGATGACTGAGTTTACTGAAACAGGGCGGTTAAAGCGCTGATCAGATACTCCAGGTCTTTTGTGCCGGCTGTTTCGTAAGCGGAATGCATGGCCAGCTGTGCGAGACCGATATCCACGGTTTCGACGGAAATATGAGTATTGGAAATATTGCCCAGCGTGCATCCGCCCGGCTGGTCCGAACGGTTGGCAAAGTGCTGCACCGGTACGCCCGCACGTTCGCAGATCATGGTAAAGCGGGCAGAGGAGACCGCATCCGAGGTGTACTTCTGATCGGCATTGCGCTTGATTACTACGCCTTTGTTCATATAGACGCGGTTCTGGGTATCATACTTCTCCGGATGATTGGGATGCAGCGCGTGGGCATTGTCCGCGGAAACCATGAAGCTTCCGGCGATTGCCGCCCGGATTTCGCTGTCGGAGGCACCGAGCGCGGAGCCGGCCCTTGTCAGCACATCCTGCAGAAAGGAGGAATCCGCTCCCTGGCGGGTGGAGGAACCGATCTCCTCGTTGTCAAACACTGCGCAGACATTGATCATGTCCTTTGTTTCGCTTTCCGCCAAAGCGGTGATGCCGGCCCAGGCGCATTCCAGATCATCAATGTGGCCGCAGGAGAAGAAAGCATCATTCTGTCCCCAGACACTGGCCCGTTCCCGATTGTACAGGAAAAGATCATGACTGAGAATGTTCTCCCGTTTCACGCCGGCAGCTTCGGCTATCTCATCCATCAGACTGCCGGAGTTCTCCGTATCTCCGAACAAGGGCAAAAGATCTGTCTGCGGATCGTATTTATAGCCGTTGTTGACTTCCCGGTTGAAATGGATCGGAAGGTTCGGGATCAGTACCGCGTCCCGGTCAAGGTTTACCAGACGGACACTGATTCCGTCACCATCCCGCACGGCCAGGCGGCCGGCTATGGACAATGGTCTGTCCAGCCAGGTGGACATGATCATTCCGCCGTATTTTTCCACATTCAGGCGTATATAGACCGTGCTGCGGTCTTCGAAGCGCTCCTTCAGCTTAAAGGCGGGGGAATCCGCGTGCGCAGCGACAATCCGGAAGGATGAGAAGCCTGTTTCCGGTACGGCAAAAGCAATCAGTGCGGAATCATTGCGAATCACAAAATATTTTCCGCCGGCATCGACAAACCACGGGTCTGTTTCCTTCAGTTCGCAGAAGCCTTTCTGCGTCAGCATATCCCGAAAACAGGCCACCGCGTGGAAAGCTGTAGGTGCCTGCTCAACAAAAGTCAGAAACCGTTCCAGCCGATCCATCCTTATCCCTCCCCATGATTCATCCGGTCTCTTTATCTGATGCGAATATTGTATAATGAATATCGGATTGATACAATGCCTTTTTTCAGGGGGGATGAATTGAGACATCAGGGATGGATTATATCCGGGTCAGTCGGTTAATTCATATCTTTTGTTTTTCAATCTCTTTTCAAAAGCTTCCTTCGGAAGCGGCTTGTCGAACAGGAAACCTTGTACCATATTGATATTGACACTGTTCAGGAATTTGACTTGTTCCCATTTCTCAACACCTTCAGTGATCACGCTCATATTCAGTTCGTTGGCCATTTTGGCCACATTCGATACGACGACACTGTCACGCTTTGTATCGGTGTGCCCGTCAATGAACGATTTGTCGAGCTTCAGCACATCAGCCGGGAAATCCCTCAGAAGATTCAGGGAAGAATAACCCGTTCCGAAATCATCGATGGCCATGGCGATCGATGATTCGTGCATGTCGCGCATAAATTTGCTGAGCCGGTCATTTTCTTCTTCGCTGATTGTTTCGGTAACCTCCACCTCGATATAGCACCTCGGAATGTTATATGCCGTAAGGATTTCCCTGATTTTTTCGGAAAAACCGGGATTCGACAGGTTCCTGCGGGAGAAATTGGTGGATATACGGACCGGCTCGACGCCGTCATCCAGCCATCTGCGTATATCTTTACATACCTGCTCAAAGATATAAAAATCCAACACGCAGATACTGTCGCCGGTCTCAAGAACAGGAATGAACTCACCGGGGGTGATAATCTTTCCGTCCCTGAGCCAGCGCACCAAAGCTTCTGCGCCAACGATTGTTCTGGTCTTTGTGTTGACCTTCGGCTGATAATAAGGTTTAAACTCTCCGTTTTTCAAAGCCTCTGTGAAAACGGAAAGGATTTGCTTCTGATGGATTGCCCTGCTGTGCATCTCCGGCGTAGAGAACAGCCAGGGAACATGTTTTTCATATCTTGCAACGTTCAGAGCTGTTGAGCATCTGCCGATAATTCCCTCGCTGTCCAGATCATCATCGTCTATATCAAGACAGCCGGCAACGGCCTGCAGGGTTGCCATTTGCTCCTGACCGTTCACGGTGGCGCGAATATTTACTCCCGTGGTCAGTTTCAGCACGGCTTCCGTTTTTTCTTTATGAACTATAAGAATGAAAGCATCCCCGGACAGACGCCCGGCACACTCATCCTCATCCGTATAAGACAGAAGCAGCTCCGCAAAGCGGACGATGATATTGTCCGCCTCATGCTTTCCGTACTGTTTGTTGATCAGGCCGAAACTCTTCAGATTAATATAGAATGCGTTATATGATGTCAGCGTTCCCGTGGCCCGCAATCTGTTCACAAAGGTCCTGAATCCGGCGGCATTCGGAAGTCCGGTCATGATATCGCTTTCGGCGGCTTTCTGCACATACATGTCCTTCAGATAGTGTATGCAGTTTTCCTTATGGTTGAAGCCGTTGTGGATCGCCGTCGCCATTTCCGTGCAGGAGTCATAACCGCAGCAGGAGCAGTTGATATGCCGGGAGGCATCATCGGTCTTGTTCATTTCCAGAAAGATGACTTCCAGCTCTTCGGGATCGGGAATACGCAGGGAACACTGCTCGGATCTGTCCGTATAGGAGCGCAGATAATCTTCGAGTTTCAGATGTTCAAACTGCTTGTTGAGGCAGGCAAGCCTCTCTTCCGGGGTCGCAAATTTCGACCAGGGGCTGCCGGCGGAACTCTTTTTTACTGCTTCTTTGATGTCATGCAGATGATAAAGTGAATAATCGGTAGAGGACAGGGTCATATCCGTACCGGTACCGCAGATACAGCCTTTTTCGCAGTTAAGCGCATCGACGAACAGGAAAGGCGTCTTTCCGTCACGCAGGAGCTCCCTGTTCTGTTCAAGATAATGAAACAGCCTTTTTTCGCCTTCAACCTGGCGAATGAACTCGTCATAGCCGAGAAGCCACAGGACATTTTCTTTTAAGCCCCCGGGCATCGGATAAATCGAGCCTAATCCGTACTCGATTTCATCCGGGCAGGGATCCGCGTACAGATTATGCTTTTCCACATAATCAATCAAATGCGTGAAAGTTACATTATAGCTGACATGTCCGTGATTGTTCGGATCATCTATTTCCAGTTTTTTGGCGATGCAGGGGCTGATGAACGCCAGCTTGTCTGTAATGCCGAGCTCCTGCCTTGCGTAGATTGCCGCGCACATCAGGGGACTCTGAACAGGGAACAGCTTCGGGAGCAGATCCGGAATATAACGTTCAATATATCCCACAACAGCCGGACAGGGCTGGGAAATACCGCCTGTAAAATGATGCTTTTGTATGTAGTTGATGTATCCCCAGGTGGTAATATCCGCGCCGAAAGATACGCTGATAATCCGGTTTACTCCGAGCTCTTTCAGTTTGCCGAATATCCTTGTATAGGTGTCAGGATAATTCGCGGGGAAAGAGGGGGCGACCAGAAGAGAAATCTTTTCGCCCTTTTTCAGATCATCAAAAAACCGTTCAGTATCGTCACTGAAATCGCGGGCGTTATGTTCACAAATATCAAAGCAGGCACCGCAGGCTACGCAAAGGCTTCCGTCAACCATGATCCGTGAATTTCCGTTTTCATCCGGTTCTGTCGATACACAGGCACCAATGCAGCTGCACGCGCGGATACACTTGTTACAGCCGATACACTTGTCGTTCGTATATACAAGCCCTTTTTCGATGTTCCTCATATGTCTTCTCCTGTGTGTCAGAATAAGAAGCCTGAGTGTAAACGTTTGCCCAAATCATTATTTTATCAAAGATTACACACGCAGGCAACCAAAGATTCATCAGTTTTTTCTCCTGTGGAAAAATAGCAACCTGTATTCTTCAGATTCTGCTCTTTTTTTCGTACCCTTTCCGGGGTAATATATAGCTACGGTCAAAGATAAGACCGGGGAAAGGAATGCTCGGAAGACGTTCCGGACTGAATGCAGGGAAGAGAATGAACGAAACAGAGGAGGAGTGAAAGATGCTGATCCTTATAGCTGTTTTGATTATCGGAGCTTTATTGCTGGCCAGGAGCCCAAGACTGGAATGTGCTTCGGATGTCCATGCCTATGTGGAAGAAAAGAAGCCCGTTGTCCGTGCTTATGTGGACGGAAAACCGGTTAAATCTCATTTGATGGAGTAAAAAAGGGGATACGAACGATAAAACCCTGTGCAGGTATTTTCCGAAAGCATGAAGTGATTGGGAAGTGGATCAAATGTATTATTTTGAGAAGGATTATATCATGCGCCTGATCCATGGCATTGCGCGGGCGCTGGCCAAGCTGCTGTTCGGGGAAGAACTGGAGCACGGGGAACTGGTCTCGGCAATGGAGACCTCCTGCAGGGAGAACCATGACTATCTGCGGCAGATGGTCGACAACGGGCAGATCAACGCAGCGGAGGAAAAACTGTTTGACCTGATTCAGACGGCAGCATGGGATGACAGGCAGAAAGCAGCACTTGTGATTGCTTTCTACGATCATGTGAACAGCAAAGACGATGAATTCCTGATAAAAGCGGATTTCAGCCGGGATGAAATTATCAGCGGACTTGAGGACGCAATGAAAGCGGTTAACATGGAGATTCCGGAGTATTTACGTATATAAGACCCAGCGTATGTTTCTTCATATGCCTTCATCTTCCAGTTCTGCAGTATAACCGGATTGAATATATCAGAAAGATTCGGAACATTCAACGCAAATAGGTATCTAGCAGCCGTTTTAAACCTTGATTGGCGCGGACCAGGCTTTTCTACCCGTGGAATCGCGAACTTCGACTCGGATAAAATGTTCGTTTTTCTGGACAAAGTAGTTGCAATCCGTCATATCATGCTTTATTACGGATCTTCCCGGCGACCAAGGTGAGTCAGAGTAGAAAATTACACTTTCCGCAGGGGAACAATGGACAATAATCTCCTGATTGTTTCGGCTTTCAATCTGATGGATCAACGGTCCGGTAGTTCCGTAAAAGTGACCGGCTTTCAGCGCATTCATGACGGCAGGAACGGTCAACTCTTTGGCCTGAATCATCGTGGCGGCGACTCCGGCCTCGGACTTATACGGATGAGAATCGTCATTTGCAAAGACGGGGATCAGTTCTCCCCCGGAAGCCCATGTTACATCCAACAGGGAAGAAGAATCAGCCCGGTCGGCATTAAGCGGTAGTGTGGATACAGAGTTCCAGATCTCTACTCCTGACAAGCCTGTCAGGGAACTCATGAAGGCAGGTGTGTTTAACGACCAGGAAGGATGAGCAAGAACAGCGATGCCGCCGAGACTTCTAATTAAATCAATTCCTTCCTGCGGTGTTCCGAAACGGTTCCACAGCGCCGAGACTGTGCTCTTCATTCCAAGACCGAGGATATGAACCCATTGTCCGGGAAGACTGTAGTCAATCTCGATTCCGGGAATCAGGAGAATCTGATTACTGTCGATTTCCGTTACGGTACGGTGATCCGTGATCGAAAGAATATCGTAACCGGCGTGTTTGTAGAACTCAATGACAGATAAGGGACTGAGTTTACCGTCGGACTCTGTCGTGTGACAGTGGAAGTTTGCTTTAAAGAACGGGAGAGAATCTGAAAACAGCTTCATGAATACCTCCTGTCGCTCCAGATGATTTATTAGACAAAATATATCACACAAACGCAGAATGGGAAAGGGAATGTGAGCGCTCTGTATGTTTTACGATCTTGTAAATCAAAAGGCTTCGATGTAATATAGGGTTTATGAAGAATTAATCTGAGAGGGGAAAGATTATGGCAAAGCAAACTTACAGTGACGCCCAGAAACGGGAAATCCTCAAAAAAGCAGAAGAAACATCCATTTCAGAAGCCGCTAAGGAATACGGTGTTGACAGGAAGACCATTCGCGGGTGGAAAACATCTGCTTCCGATAATCCTGAATCAAAGAAATCCGTTCGCACCGCCGGACGTAAGGTTAAAGATACTGTTGCGGAAAAGATCGATAATAAGAAACTGGCGGATCAGATGACAGTCGGAAGAGTAAAAGCCCAGCGTGAACGTAAGACGACAGACAAGGCGGCCGTTAAAGCAGAGAAAGCCGCTGTAAAGGCAGCCGATAAAGAAGAGAAAGCCTCCAAGAAGCCAGCCGTAAAGAGACAGGCACGTAAGATGAACATTCAGTTTCAAAGCCAGTCCGGTAAAGGTGTTACCTCTGAGCAGATAGCAATGCGGGTGCCGAAGGAAGCTGTCGATGTTTATGTCAAGCTTGAAGAAAACAGAATCTATTGGGTCGGCAAGAACGGCGAGACGGGCAGCAGCGATATTTGGTGATTCGAACATATGAACGTAAAGCGTGAATATGTGCCGGAGAATGAGAGTCCGTCTGCTCCGGAAACGATGAGGACTGCCTCCCGGCATATCGAATACCTGAGCAACGAAGGCTATGACCTGAAACAGGTTTTTCGTTTTTGATTTCTATTGGAAAGTTATTGCCAAATTGGAAAACATAAAACCCTGGGAACGTTAATTTCCCAGGGTTTTTAAGCGGAGAAGCCGGGATTTGAACCCGGGCTGCCATCACTGACACTACTCCCTTAGCAGGGGAGCCCCTTCGGCCACTTGGGTACTTCTCCATGTCAAGGCTGG
>Ga0265298_10006376_pt1 | contig 14580 bp, 9 predicted proteins | sample AusTroGonzalo_MG_3_FD_193486 | JGI IMG/M metagenome (GOLD analysis project Ga0265298, IMG submission 193486) | Bovine rumen microbial communities from tropical cattle in Woodstock, Queensland, Australia - Gonzalo_01 | ecosystem: Host-associated > Mammals > Digestive system > Stomach > Rumen ... | reverse complement strand
TTTGCCATATCAGAGTATCAGGACGGTGGAACATTTTAACGGCATTGGACAAAAAAGCACAAAAGTCATGGATATTACAAGTTTGAATTTCAATCCGGAAGTAAAGGTGAAAAAAACAATTAACGGAAAGAAGGGAACATGGCATCTTGAGGGCGGGATTTTTGAAAGAACTGGGGTGCTCTATCTGAAATCAGAGACCGGAGAGACGATCAGATTTACATGTACCTATAACCTTGATAAAGCGGAAAAAGCTGCCGAAGACCTTCAGCAGAGGGGGGTAGCATTATTCCAGGAGAAGCAGAAAGAAGCGCTGAAAAGCATTGTAAAAGAAACGATCAAGCCTTATGAGGCAGGAATTGCATCCATTGTGGCGGAAACCCGGGACGGACTGGCAGGCGCGGCGGCCAATGCGATCTATAAGCTTACCGGCGGAACAGAATCTGAAGTTAAAGACAGAATCGTAAAAAGCATTCAGGATAATCCGGGCGCGGACCTGGTGGCTGATGTGTATAAGACTTACAAGGAGTTCGAAAACACTGTTGCGATAACCGCGGCCAGTGGTGGGAATTCCATGAATTCAATCTATAGTACAATGAAGTCCAATACCCAAAAACAGTTCGACGCGGAAAAACAAAGGCTTTACAAAGAATACATAAATCCTAATAGAAGATAACATCAGGCGGGGCCATAGGGACTGTTCCTCCGGCATCCACTGTCCCTCTGGCTCCATTCTGCACCGTTTAAGCGCAATTAAGCGCAATTATCAAGCGTTGCGTTCAGACTAAGCCCGGCTGGTATGCGACAGACTGACGTCAAAAGCCAAAAGGGATCAGCAAACAAAGGGATTGAATCCCCAGCGAAAGCAATATATACTTTTCTGTGGAGTTAGGATGCTGTGATATGTTTCAAGAGAAATAAAAACGAGATGAGGAAATAACAATGAGAAAAACCGTATTATTGCTGTTATCTGTTGTTCTGGGAATTGCCATCATGATTATGCCCTTGTGCTCTGTGGCTGATAGCGAGAAAGCGATCAACTGGGGCATGGACAAGAACGGCGTCCTGACTTTCAGCGGGGAAGGGATTATTAAAGCAAGATCCTGGAGTGTCATGAATCCATATGACGTAAAAGAGATCAGGATTGGGGATGGAATAACAACCATAGAAGGAGATACTTTTTCTGATTGCTTTCATGTTAAAACTGTTTCTCTCGGGAAGGATGTTCAATTGGATAACTATGCCTTTGGTCATTTGGTTCCCAAAGAAATCCAAACGGTCGTTCTGAACGGAACAAAAGAATTCAACGCAAAGGCATTTTGCGGCGGCAGTGTTCGGAATGTTGTATTGAATGGTGATTGCCCGTTTAAGACAGAGAAGGATTTACTGCTGAGCGAAGATGGAAAAACAGTGCTTTTTTACTTTGGGTCCGCAAAAAACCTGGTCATACCTGAGGGCATAGAGACAATAGGCGCAGGCGCGTTTTATTTTTCGACAGTCAATCAGGTCGTGTTCCCTAAATCATTGAAAAAAATTGAGGAACACGCTTTTTACGGAAGCTTCTATCTGACCGGTATTTCTTTCCTTGGCGAAAGTGTTGACCTTTCCGGGAGCAGACAGGCGTTTTCCGATTGCAGCCAACTGAAAACAGTTTCGCTTCCCAGCTCAGAGACTATCTCAAGTTCTATGTTTCTGCGTGATACCAGTCTGACAGACGTAATGATCAGCGAAGGGACTAAAATAATAGAGAAAGAAGCATTCAATGGCTGCGGTTGCCTGGAAAGCGTCTTTATTCCGAACAGCGTGACTGAAATTGATGAAACCGCGTTTCCCTTTGGTTCCGCACAGTTTATCATCAAATGTAATGAGGGCAGCTATGCGGAAAAGATAGCGAAGGAAAAAGGTGTCGCATGTCAGTTGGTGAAATCAGTCGAATCCATTGTGTTGACCGAGGAAACGCTCACGCTGAACAAAGGTAAAGCCGGAACTCTGAAAGCTGAAGTTTCGCCGCAGGACGCAACAAACAGGAAAATCGAGTGGGTTTCCAGTGATGAAACTGTTGCCACTGTGAAAGACGGGAAAATCCAGGCGAAGGGCATCGGCGTATGCGACATCATCTGTAAAGCGACAGACGGCGGCGGGGCGAGGAGCGTGTGTCGTGTTTCAGTGATTCAGATGGTTCAAAGTTTTCAGATAAAGGAGAAAAAGCTCTCCCTTCCGTATGGGGGAACACACAAGACTGAGGTGACATTCAAACCTGGCGACGCGACAAATACAGTGCTGGAATGGACTGCTTCAGATAACAGTATCTGTACTGTGGACAAGGACGGCACAGTGACCGCGGTGGGTGCCGGGGACTGTGAAATCACAGCGTCCACAACAGACGGCAGTCAAAAAACGGTAAAGATCTCCGTACATGTATCCGTATTTGAAGCGCCTGAACTAAACATTGATGTGACGGAAAAGGGCGAAATGGTTATTCCTATTGGCTGCCATGGGATCGAGGTAACAGACATTGCGGTTAAAACATCAAAAAACACATTCTTCACCGGTCACCTGGATACGGACGGATTCCATATAACGCCGACAGCCAGGGGGAACGCTTCTGTTACCCTAACAAACCAGAAGAATAAAAAAGATACACTGAAACTGAACATCCGGGTGACAGAGGAAGCAATATCTGCAGGCAATCCCGATTAATCTGCAGGCAGATGTCATTCGGACAGCGGAACGGTTCTTTCGTCCAAAAACGATATTCCGGAACCGCTGAATCAGGATCGCAGACAGCACAGGCGGAAACTGATACATTGAAGGGGAGATGAAACGGTGAAAAGAATCATTGCAATCCTTATGTGCCTGGTTATGGCATTCACCCTGCTCTCTGCCGCGGCCGGGGAAACCGCTGTTTCCGGGAGCAAGCCGAAGGTTGTTGTCCTGGCAACGGGAGGAACGATCGCCGGTGTCGGAGAAGCAGGAAAAACCGCTGGCTATAAACCAGGTTCCCTGACAGCGGAAGAACTGCTGTCAGCAGTGCCACAGCTGGCTGATGTAGCTGAAATTGAGGCTGTCCAGGTCTGCAATGTAAATTCGGATGACATAACCGCCGAGGTGTGGCTGACACTGGCCAATACAATCAATACGATGGCGGCAGATCCGGCTGTAAAGGGCTTTGTCATCACCCACGGTACGGACACGATGGAGGAGACCGCCTATTTCCTGAACCTGACAATCAAAACGGATAAGCCTGTGGTGCTGACCGGCTCCATGCGGCCTTCCACTTCTATTTCCGCGGACGGCCCCATGAACCTTTATGAATCCGTATGTGTCGCTGCCTCGGATGAGGCCGCAGGGCAGGGCGTGCTGATTGTCTTCTCTGACCGGATCTATGCCGCGCGTTCTGTGACAAAGACCAGCACCTACAGCGTGATGGCCATCGCTGCCGGGGAAACAGGCAGTATCGGCATTGTCAGGGACGGAACGGTCTTCCTGTATGAAACCCCGTCAAAGCTGCATACAATGGATTCTGAATTTGATGTATCCGGCCTGAAAACTCTCCCGAAGGTTGCCATTATCTATTTCTCTGTAGATGCGGATCCGGAACTGCTGCGGTACGCTGCCGGGCATTATGACGGATTGGTCATCGCCGGCGCCGGCGCGGGGGAATTCAGCAAAGAATGGATCGGAATCATCAATGAGCTGGCGATCCCGGTCGTTATTTCATCCAGGATTGATGACGGTGTGATTACAAAGGACAATCTCCTGTGCGAAAATACGGTGGCAGCAAACAATCTTACCCCCCAGAAGGCCGCCATCCTGCTGCGGCTGGCCCTGACACATGAAGTGAGTCAGGAGAAACTGGAAGAGCTGTTCCTGCATTATTAAACCGTCTATATCATACTCATGGATACAGGGGCTGAAGCACAATGAAAAAAATGATTGCTCTTCTCCTGGCCGTGATGATTGTCTTTGGGGGTTGTTACGCGGAAACCATGTTCATTCCTGACGGAGCGGAGGTCATCGTGATCTTCGCTCAGCAGGACAAGCAGCCTTTTACCATGCGGAACGGACGGATTGAATACCCGGATACGATCCGAATCTGTTTTACGGATTATTCCTTTGTCCGGTATGCCGTCATGAGGGAACAGAAATTCCAGAACGGACTCAATATGGCGGAATATGAATCAGACCATACATACAATCCGTTTGAGACGTGATATGAGATGCTTGCCGGGAAATGAATAAGCCAGAGGGGAAGCGTGTATCAAGATGCGCCATGAGAGCAGGGTGTTCAATATCGCTGAAGAAACCAGCATATCTTCCTGTGTTGATTTTGTTCAGGAAAAGCTGAAACAGGCCGGCCTGGATAAGAAACTGCTGACCAGGATGATGCTTCTGAGCGAAGAGTGCGCGGCGATGCTCAGGGAACACTCAAACGGCAAAGGCCGTCTCCGGGTCAGGGTCAGGAAGAGCTTGGGCGAACTGGCTGTGGATTTGTCCGCTTCCGGTGAGGAATTCGTTCCTTATGATGAAACAGACGGGAATCCGGATGCTGAAGAAACCGAGGAAGCGATCCGCTCCATTCTCCTGAAAGCATACGGCGAGCATTTCAAGTATTCGCATCGGAACGGTGAAAACTCCTTCAGGCTCCTCACCGGTCATTCAGGGAAAAAGATGCTCCGGATGACAATGGCCGGACTGGTATTGGGCCTGCTTGCGGGCCTGATCCTGAAGCTCCTGCCGGCAGCGTGGGGAGAGTTCACCAGCACTTATCTCTTTACTCCTGTCAAGACCGTCTTTATGAACGCCTTGAAGATTATCATCGCACCGGTGGTGTTCTTTTCAATTGCCACCTGTGTTTCCACGTTCAAAAATCTGGCGGAACTCGGACGGATCGGCGCCAAAGTGATGGGAATGTATCTCGTTACGACGGTTCTCGCGGTGCTGCTCAGCGCAGGCGTGTTCAATGTGCTGTCGCCCGGGGAAAGCGGCATGGCCCTGACGGGAAGCATGGTGACGCAGGCTGTTGAAGTGGATACCAATGTGGATACCTCTGTCCTGAAAACAATCATCAATATTGTGCCGGATAATTTCCTGACGCCGTTTACCCGGTCGGACACCCTGCAGCTGATTTTCCTGGGACTGCTCACCGGCTTTGCGGTCGGCACAATCGGACGGTTTTCAGACAGGCTGAAAGACCTGCTGGAAGCGCTGAATTCGCTCTTCCTGAACATTACAACAATGATTACCAGGTTTATTCCTGCCGCTGTTTTCTGTTCCATTGCCATGATGCTGCTTCAGCTGGACGGCGCTTCCCTGCTGTCTGTCCTGGGAGCCGGCGGAACGGTGATCCTGGCGGATTTCCTGATGATGACCGTCTACGCGCTGCTGATCCTGTGCGTGGGCCGCCGGAATCCGGTCATCTTCTTCAGGAAAATCCGGGAAGGCATGCTGACCAGCTTCTCACTGTGCTCAAGTTCCGCCGCAATGCCGACAAACATGAAGATCTGCAAGGAGAAGCTGGGTATCGCCCAGAAAATATACAGTTTTTCAATTCCCCTCGGCGCGACGGTCAACATGGACGGCACCTGCATTATCCTGACCATCATGGGGCTTTTCCTGGCAAAGATATACGGGATCACCATGACGGGATCCATGATGTTTTCCCTGATCGTTACGATTATCCTGCTGTCCCTCGGGGCCCCGGGTGTTCCCGGAGTGTCCATCGTATGCCTGGGCATTGTCCTGAACCAGACAGGAGTGCCGCTGGACGCAATCAGCCTGGTGATACCGATTATGACTTTCCTTGACATGTTTGAAACCATGTCCAATACGACAGGCGATATGGCTGTTTCAACCATTGTGGCCAGCAATGAAAAGCTCCTGGATGCGGATGTTTACAAAAAAGGGCTGGAATAAAATAGCGCCGCAGGTGCAGCAAAAGCATCTACCGCTCTGAGTTTCGTCAGGTCTGCACCAAATGCGGGGCAGTTTTGGATTCTGAGAGCGCTCTTGCGGAACATATCCGGGATAAGCATTCAGAAGAGCCAGTCCACCTGAGGTTCTGAGCCCCCCCCGGCAAAGCTCAGTCCTGCGTATTTACTGACAGGACAAAATGACCAGAGGGACGGTTCCTCCGGTATCCACTGTCCTCCTGGCTCACTTTTCAGCTGCTTTTCTGCCCTCATCTAAAACCAGAGCCATTGAGCCGCCGAACCGGCTGCTGACATTCCTGTCACAGATGCGGTCCGGCGGCTTTTTATTTTTCCGGTATCATCTGGTTGGATTCTTCTGCGGGGAGGCGGCGGAATGGCGGGATTCTCCTTCCGTAATCTCAGTGGTTCCGGACAGTTTCGTTTTTCTCATGGCCAGCCAGAGGTTATAAGCCAGAACGGAACAGACGACAATGACGCATCCGATGATGGAAAGGCCGGAGACAGGCTCCCGATAAAACGCGGCAACGAGGAGAGGGTTCAGGATCGGCTCCAGGCCTGTGATCAGGCTGGCGGCGACAGGGGGAGTATTCCGGATCCCGACAGACAAAAGGATGTATGCTCCTCCAACCTGAATGGCGCCGAGCGCCGCGACGGAAGCAATGACCGGCAGCGAAAAATCTGTTTCCCGGAAACAGAGCGGCGTGAACAGGATTCCGGCGGCCAGCTGGCCCAGGAAGCAGGAGGAGATCGCATCCGCGTTTTTGCCGGTGTTCATCATGAACACCCCTGCATAACAGACGCCTGAAAAGACAGCCAGGATGTTTCCGGGGAGGTTTCCCGCCCGGAGCCCGTCGATGAAGAACAGAACGATACCGGCCATTACCAGGGCGCAGACGAGCAGGTCCGCCCTGCCGGGCCGCTGCCTGTAGAGTACTGCCATAAAAAGCATGACGAACACAGGCGCCGTGAACTGCAGCACGATGGTGTTGGCGGCGGTGGTCAGTTTGTTTGCGACGGCGAATAGCGTCGTGACGCCGATCATGGAGAGTGCGCCGATGAATACCCTGCGGCTGAATACAATCCTGTGACGGGTGATCATCAGGTAAATCCCGATCACAGCCGCGCCGATCAGGTTCCGGGCTCCGTTGATGGCCAGCGGAGACCAGGGAATCAGTTTGATAAACAGGCCGCCGGTGCTGAAACATATGGAAGCCAGAAAAACAAACAGAACAGACGTGTTCATGCCTCTATCCCTTTCATGGCCCGGGCGTTAATCCGCATAACCCTATGCTCCTTCCGGGCTTGCTGACAAAACCATCCGGGTTGTTGCCGCATCAGGCGATAAAAAATATAGCAGAAAACAGAAGGACTGAACAGGGAAGATTTCTTACTGAACCTGATCCTGACCATCCGGCCTCCGGTGCGCCGGGGATCCAAAATAATCAGACAGAAAAGAAACAAAATTGACAACCCGGATTGTGATATAATACAATAAAGTAAAGATTACATATAAAAACAGTACAGATTCTGACACGTTACAAAAGAAACAGGGTACTTCAGCGGAACCGACATACGATCAGAGGACGGGTGCTTATGGAAAAATGGGTTGTTGTCGTTGACGATGATTCTGTTAACCTGAAAAGGACCGGGACGATCCTGTCCGAAAACGGCATTCACGCAACGGCAGTCAAATCCGGGAAGGCGCTGCTTGAATTCCTCAGGTCCAACCGGCCGGACCTGATCCTTCTGGATGTCCTGATGCCCGGAATGGACGGACCGGAAACGCTTCGCCTGCTGCGCGGGGAATCCGGTCCCGCGGCCGGCATTCCCGTGATCATGATCACAGCGGCTGAAGACCCGGAGATACAGGCGGCCTGTCTTCAGCTGGGGGCGGTTGATTATATCCGGAAGCCTTACAGCGCGGAGCTGCTGCTCGGAAGGGTATGGAAGGTTCTCGGCCCGGACGCTGCTCCGGTCGGGCAGGCTTATCACGAGCCGGAACCCTACGGAGTGACCAGCCTGGGATCGGTCGTGGACTTCCTGGAAACAACGGATGCGCCCGCGGGCCGTGTATGGATGGGGAAGGAAATCCTGACCAATACATACCGCTATATGATCCGGTATATGGAACGGTATCACGGGATCGCTTTCCAGATTCTTTTTACAGTAAAAATGATTCCGGAAGACATGCCGCCGGAAGAACGCGGCAGGGTCATGGATTCGTTCCGGGAACACCTGCAGCCGTTGCTCCGGTGCAGCGACATGATGTTTGAGATCGGGGATATACAGCTATTTCTGCTTCTTCCGGAGGCGCACGACTATGATATCGACCGGATCATCAGCAGGCTCCTGGAAGCCTGGCACGGTTCCGCCGACAGCACAAAGACCGTCATAAGCTATGAAGCCCGGGAAATCAGGCCGGATAAACGGTCAGGACAGGAAACGCCGAAAAAATATGACGTGGTGGTTGTGGACGATGACCCGGCAAACCGCAGGATGGCTGTGAGCGCGCTGGACACGGAGGATTTCCGGGTCACCGCGCTGGCTTCAGGGGAGGAACTGATTGATTACGTATCAAGGCAGACACCGGACCTGATCCTTCTGGATATCCTGATGCCGGGAATGGGCGGATTTGAGGCAATGAACCGGCTGCGGGAAACCCGAAAGGACCAGTGTGAGATACCGGTTATATTCCTCACGGGGGATGATTCCCGGGAAACGGAAATGCAGGGGCTTCAGCTGGGCGCGACAGATTTTATCCGAAAACCGTTCCTGCCTGAGGTGCTTGCCCTTCGGGTCAGGCACGTGGCTGAACTCAGCCGTCTCCAGCGAAACCTGACACAGGAAGTTGACCGGAAAACAAAAGAGATCGCTTCGCTGAGCCTCAGGGTTGTGCAGTCCCTGGCCCAGGCCATTGACGCGAAGGATGCCTATACGAAAGGCCATTCCAGCCGGGTCGCGGAATATGCAAGGCAGATTGCCGCGCGATGCGGGTACAGTATCCGGAGGCAGAACGAGATTTATATTACAGGCTTGCTGCACGATGTGGGCAAGATCGGCGTGCCGGATGAGATTATCAATAAACCGGGCAGACTGACGCGGGAAGAATATGAAATCATCAAGACCCATCCTGTCATCGGCGAAAAGATTCTTCAGAGCATCAGGGAACGGCCGGAACTGGCGATCGGAGCCAGGTGGCATCATGAGCGGTATGACGGCAGCGGCTATCCGGACGGGCTGGCGGGAAACGAAATTCCCGAAATCGCGAGGATTATTGCCGTGGCTGACGCTTTTGACGCGATGACCAGCCGCCGGAGTTACCGGGATATTCTGCCGCCAGAGCACGTCAGGTCTGAACTGGAAAAAGGCAAAGGAACACAGTTTGATCCTGTATACGCGGATGGTATGCTGTCCATCATGGATGAAGAAACAAACAGGGCAGGGGCGCGATGATGACCTGGAAGGAAAAACTGATACGAAGCCTGTTTTACGGAGGCCTGTCCCGGGAAGACTATGCCCAGGTGAAGGAAACCGTGCGGGAACATAACCGGCGCGCCATAAGGGACTGGTCAACTGTACTCGGCGCGTTCTGGATTTACAGCCTGTTTATGTCCGCCGGCGTGCAGGCTTATACCAACTGCCGGCCGGCTTACGCGGCAGGCCTGGCATGCTGCGTTTTCACGCTGGTTTTTTCCGTGTTTCCGGCAGCCCGCTTCAAATGGATGCGGTTTCCGCTGATCGTGATTTTTGACCTGGCATTCCTGGGCGCAAGCATCGGGATCGCGGTTTTCCAGCCGGATGTGCGCACCATTACCATGTTTGTTGCCGTGATTATTGTACCCATCTGCTATATTGAGCGCTCCGCCGTGACGATCATGCTGGCGGTGATCAATCTGGCCGCCTATATTATCTTCGGGAGCCGGCAGATCGAACACGAAGTCTATCGCTGGGGCCTGGGAAACCTGATCATCTTTTCCGTCGCCGGGCAGCTGGTGGGTTACGTGATCAACCGATCACGCTTTGAACGGTATGTTTACGCGGAGTCAGTCCGGAAGCTGGCGGAAATGGAAATCGCCAAGGAAGCGGCAGACCGGGCAAATGCCGCCAAAAGCGAATTTCTGGCCAATATGTCCCATGAGATCCGTACGCCGATCAATGCCATTCTGGGCATGAACGAGATGGCGCTGCGAGAAAGCGCTGAAGCAGGGAAAACCGGGAAACAGCCGGACGGTCCGGCCGGGGAAACGCTGGCCAGGATCCATAATTATTCCGTGAATATAGCCAACGCAGGCCACAGCCTGCTGTCAATTGTCAATGATATTCTTGATCTATCCAGGATTGAGTCCGGAAAAACGCGCTTTGCCGAAAAAGAGTACAGCCTCAGCTCCGTGCTGAATGATGTCTGCTCGATGTGTTTCCTGCGCGCGGAAGAGAAAACGCTTGTGTTTTCCGTTCATGTTGACAGCAGCCTCCCGGACCGCCTGTGCGGGGATGAGGTGCGCCTGCGGCAGATCATGAATAACCTGCTGAGCAATGCTTTCAAATATACCAATGCCGGCAGCGTTACATTGAGCGTACAGCGGTCCGCCGACCCCGTGAGTCCCGCGGAAGGAACGGTCTGCCTTGAAATCGTCGTGCAGGATACAGGCATCGGAATCCGGGAGGAGGACTTAGACAAGCTGTTTACCAAGTTTGAGCGGGTGGATATGGCCCGGAACAGTTCCGTGGAAGGCAGCGGCCTGGGCCTGGCCATAACCCGAAGCCTGCTGGAGATGATGAACGGCAGTATTCATGTGGAAAGCGCCTACGGAAAGGGATCCACATTCCGCGCGCTGCTGCCGCAGAAAGCGGTATCCAGCGAGCCGATTGGGGAATTCAGATGCCGGATTGCCGAAAACGATCCCCAGCGCAGCGCAGCGCGCCGGATGTCTTTCCGCGCGCCGGACGCGCGAATCCTGGCCGTGGATGACACAAGGATCAACCTGATAGTCACGGCCGGCCTGCTGCAGGAAACGGGAATCCGGATCGATACGGCGTCCTGCGGTGCGGAGGCGGTCCGGATGGCGGAATCGACGGCTTACGACCTGATCCTGATGGACCAGCGAATGCCGGAGATGGACGGAGCCGAAACGATGCGTCGGATCCGGCAGGGCGGAGGCCCCAATGCACAGACGCCGTTTATCTGCCTGACCGCGGACGCGGTGCTGGGCGCCAGGGAGCGGTACCTGGCGGAAGGATTTACGGACTATCTGTCAAAACCGGTGAGCAGCGCGGCCCTGGAAGCAACGGTGATGCGGTATCTTCCCGCGGAGAGGATCCTGCCTGCCGTGGAAACACCGGAAGAGGAGGAAATCAATCCGGCGGCGGACCGGGATGATGATTATGCCGCCCTGCGGCAAGCCGGGGTTGATACGGCGGCGGGGCTGGCCAACTGCCAGGGGAATCCGGAACTGTACGGAGAACTGCTCCTCGAATTTGAGCGGGATATGAAGGGAAAATCCGCAAACCTGCAGCGCTGCTTTGAGGCGCAGGACTGGCGGAACTACAGGATCTTCGTTCACGCGCTGAAAAGCTCCGCCAGGCTGATCGGAGCCGGAAAACTGTCCGGCATGGCTGAGAAACTGGAAAAAGCAGCCAAAGAGGAAGATGCGGCAGCCATCCGGGCCGGCCATTCCGCCCTGATGGCGGAATACGAAAAAACCGTGGAAGCAATCGGAACACAGGCTGTTACCGAACCGGAGGCGGACGATGACAGCGATACTGAAATATTCGATTTTCCGGCTGTTACATAATCACGTTTTCTTCCAAACCAGTGTGCCGTCCAGATCCGATACATAGAGTGTCTTGTTCATACTGCCTTTTCCATTGTTCCTTTGCATTTTGCTTTAGTGCGGAATTTCAAAAATGTCTTTCATTTTTAGCACAAACATATTTCTCCAAGAGCATCAGGTTGATACCCGGGAAACCGTAAAATACAGTGGGAACGATATCGATCGCTTCATATCATCTTCCCGGCAAACTGGAATCACGGCATCTCATTGCATTCCTGGATAATCATACATTCCATCTGCAGATCATAAGGCTCTGCCTCAGCAAGGGCTGGAATAGGATCAGAACTGAGGCAGAACCCCATGGCGGAGTAGAAGTTTATTGTTTCCTCGGAAGAACAGCAGGATGTATACAAAGCATGAGCTCCCATCTTCAGGGCTTCCTGTTTAGCGGCTTCAAACAATGCTCTGCCGATTCCACGACGGCGGTAATCCCTGGAAACATGGAAGCTGTCAATGATGAGCCGGCCTTTGTTCAGCACGGGAATCAGCATTATTTCACCAACCACGCGATTTCCTTCATAAGCGCAATATGTCACGTACCGCCCGCTGAGAATCTCTTCAGCTTTTTCGATTAGGCGCGCAGCATCCCAATCCTCAGTGAAGGGATTGTAAACCAGTGTCAGATTCCCGTTCTGCAGGCGGTACACATTTTTTACTTCCTGATACCGCCGAAAGCCTTTCAGCGAATCCCGGGTGAAGTTATTACTGTCAACAAGCTTTATTTCCAAAATAATATGCCTTTCATAGTTATTTCCTCATTGCGCGTTATTTCAAAATCAATTTTCCGAGCTTCCTGCTAACGGAGCACCCGTAAAGCATCCCATTCGTCTTTGGTAATCAGGCAAGTGTATTCACCTGATGTCATCCCTGTCTTTGGATCTCCATTTTCCCCTGCACCTTTATTGTATATTATACCTGCTGTTAACCAGCCATTCTATCTCAGCGGGTACAGCCTGATATGATCCAGTTCCGGCAGGTACTTTTCCAGATCGGCAGCCGGGAACGGCTTCCCATGCCCCGGAAAGATCGTTTCCGGATCGGCATTCAGGATTTTTTCCCAGGACTGCCGGAACTGAAGCAGGTTTTCGATCCAGATGATTACCCTTTTCCGGCTGGGAAATCCGTTCATGGCTGCGTCCCCGCAAAACAGGATCCCATCCTTCAGCAGGGAGATATGGTCCGCGGTATGTCCCGGCGTTTCCAGCACCTGAAAAGTCAGCCGCATCGCCTGGTAAGCTTCAGAACCGAGCGGGACCAGCCGGTCAAGGTATTCCGCCCGGATGGGCGGATACCTGTGCTCTCCTTTGCCGAGCAGCGCAAGAATCCGGCAGAAAAACAGCGCCAGGCGGCCCGTGCAGCTGCCCTCGAAGGAGTTCTGTCCTGTTTTCAGCCTCTCAACTGCCTTCGGGTGAAGGATCACTTTTGCCGGTGTCACGGCGAGGACATCGTTCAGGAATCCCGCGTGATCACCATGCGCATGGGTCAGAAAGAGTATTTTGATCTTCTCCGGCTGAATGCCGGCCTTTTTCAGTTTCCGCTGAAACCGGCGGAATCCGTTCCCGTATCCTGTATCGATCAGAATATATCCGTCGTCTCCCGGGATCAGCCATGTGTTGACCGCACGGTTTCCCAGATTCCGGATTTCCATTGAGCCGCCTCCAATCGAGTAGGGAAATCATATTTTCCCTACTCGATGTAATACCGTTTTTTCTGGCAATTATGCCGCGTCCTGATTTCAATGCTGCCCGGCAGCGGTATAACCGCGAGCCCATAGTATTTCATCTGTCGGTTGGTATGCTTCATCCAGCGCCGGGATATTGACCGGCAGCACACCTTTTACTTCACATTGGCTGAAGCAGGCCAGCAGTCCGGCCGGCAGGTTGGCTGACCAGGAACTGCCCTCCGCGGGAAGCTCCCGCATGATACTTCCCCAGTAGGTCAACAGGATCGCGTCCGCATCCGGGAAGCGCGCTGCGTCATAAGGCAGCTGGCAGCTGACAACGATGGCGGTCTTTCCTTTTTCGTGTAAAGCGCCGATCACTTTGTCAAAAGTACCGGAAGAGAAGCCGTCTTCCGTGGCCGGATCCAGGCACGCCTGGGCATAGACCCTGTGAACCAGGATCACGTGATCTGCGCCAAGTGCCGCCAGAACGCATACATCCCCGTTATCTTTTGTATTATTCATAACCGTGATCTCCGCGCCTTCCGGCAGCGCCTGCTTTTCTTCCAGCAGCTGCCGGGCCAGTGCTCCTGTTCCCGCGCGGCTGGCGCAGGAGTCCGCAAAAATGATCAGTGTCTTCTCGCCCGGTTTTACCTGCAGCGGGAAAGCACCGTTTTCATTTTTTACCAGTGTCAGCGCGTTTTCGGCAATCTGCCGCTCTGTTTCCTTATGCGCCGCGGATCCGACATTGCTCCGGGCTGCGGCAATCTGTTCATCCGTAACGGTGAAATCCGTCTGGTCAAGCACACCGTATCTGGATTTCAGCTTCAGGATGCGGAGAACGGATTCATTCATCCTGGCTTCATCGATCTCTCCGCTCTCCACCAGCGCCACAGCCGTATCCACATATGTTTCCGTCAGTCTGAACAGGTTGGTGTCTTTTACTGCCGGAAGGATCAGCAGGTCCACGCCGGCATTGATTGTCAGCTTTACTGTATCCTCCATGCTGAAATTGTCGGTGATCGCCTTCATGTCTAGCGCGTCGGTGACGATCAGGCCGTCAAATCCCATATCTCCCCGCAGGATATCTGTCAGGATCACGCGGCTCATGGTAGCCGGGAGATATACCTGTTCCCCGGAAGATACGGAAGTATAGGTT
>Ga0265298_10006374_pt1 | contig 14582 bp, 9 predicted proteins | sample AusTroGonzalo_MG_3_FD_193486 | JGI IMG/M metagenome (GOLD analysis project Ga0265298, IMG submission 193486) | Bovine rumen microbial communities from tropical cattle in Woodstock, Queensland, Australia - Gonzalo_01 | ecosystem: Host-associated > Mammals > Digestive system > Stomach > Rumen ... | reverse complement strand
CCTGATTCAGACCGTCGCTCCAACGGCGGCCTTCCATGATACGGCCTGTCTGCTCATCCACGATTTTCACCTCACCATCGATGACCACATATTCGTCATCCTTATTAAACATACAATAGGCCTTCAGCAACTGCTGGAGGGTATGTACGCGCTCGCTCTGTATGGCATAATGGTTCAGGAGTTCGTCCTTCTTGTCCAAACGCTCCTGATCACTGAGACCAGCCTCAGCCTCCAAGGCAGAGAGTTCGGAAGTGATGTCGGGAAGCACGAAGAGTTCAGTGTCGTTCACCTGTTTGGCGAGCCAGGCTGTACCCTTATCCGTCAGGTCGCAGGAGTTCAATTTCTCATCGACGACGAAATACAGAGGCTCCACGCATTCTGGCATACGACGGTTGTTATTCTCCATGTAGATATTCTCAGTATTCTGCATACCAGCCTTGATACCCTCTTCGGAGAGGAACTTGATCAAGGGCTTGTTCTTAGGCATGGCCTTATGAGAGCGGTATAGTGACAGGAAACCTGCGTCGAGTTTTTCCTGACCTTCCTTCTTGTTGCCTGCTTCTACGAGGCGGTTACCTTCGCCGATCAAAGTCTTGGCATCTGCCAGATATTGAGTCGCCAACTGACGCTGAACACCCACAAGGCGCTCCACCAGGGGTTGATATTCCTCGAACATCTGATCATCGCCCTTGGGCACAGGACCGGAGATAATCAGCGGTGTACGGGCATCATCAATCAACACGGAGTCCACCTCATCGACGATAGCGTAGTTATGTGAGCGCTGCACAAGATCAGCAGGTGAGATAGCCATGTTATCACGCAGGTAGTCGAAACCGAATTCGTTGTTTGTACCAAAGGTGATATCTGCCTGATAGGCTCTGCGACGAGCCTCTGAGTTAGGCTGATGCTTGTCGATACAATCAACACTCAGTCCATGGAACATATAAAGCGGTCCCATCCACTCGGAGTCACGCTTGGCCAGGTAGTCGTTCACGGTCACAACGTGAACACCATTACCAGTCAGTGCATTCAGGAAGACGGGTAGGGTAGCCACGAGGGTCTTACCTTCACCCGTTGCCATTTCTGCGATCTTACCCTGATGCAAAACAACACCACCGAACAACTGTACGTCGTAGTGGATCATCTCCCATTTCAGGTCATTACCACCTGCTGTCCAGTGGTTATGGTAGATAGCCTTATCACCGTCGATGGTGATAAAGTCCTTCTTGGGATCACCGGCCAGTTCACGGTCGAAGTCTGTAGCCGTTACGATGGTCTCTTCGTTCTCAGCGAAACGCTTGGCTGTCTCTTTTACGATGGCGAAAACCTCAGGCATCACCTCATCGAGCGCTTTCTCATAGATATCGAGCACTTCCTTCTCTATCTTGTCGATCTGCTCGAAAATGCTGGCACGTTCGTCAATGGGGGTGTTCTCGATGGTTGCCTTCAGTTCTGCAATTTTGGCCTTTTGCTCTTTAGCAGAGTCCTGTACCTGCTTTTGGAGTTCTTTGGTACGCTGACGGAGCGCATCGTTATCTAAGGATGCCACTTTCTCTGTAGCGGCCTTGGCCTGTTCTACAAATGGTTGGATTAATTTCATGTCGCGGGTGGATTTGTCACCAAACAACGACTTGAGGAACTTGTTGAAATTCATATTGTTATCTTACTGTTTTTTCAATTTATAATCTGTTTTCTGAAAATCGGCTGCAAAGTTACATAAAAAAAATGTAACTGCCAAAGAAATCATACAGAACATAGTTCTGAAAGGTTCAATTTACCATTCAGAACAATGGTTCTGCAGTACAGGCATTAGGAGCTCTGATACGGATGGACTTGGCAATAGTCGGAGCTATCCTATCAGTAGTGACTGGTATTTGTACATGTCCTGCAGGGATTCCCACACCATAAAAGATGATAGGGAAAGCAGGGACAGCCGCCTGTGAAAGTCTGTCATTATTGGTTTCCTCATTTTGCAGATGCCAACCAGATGCGACCTCAATCAGGATGTCACCACTATGCTGAAAATGGAAACTATTGCGCACCTTTGAGAAAAGACCTTCATAACTGTTCAGAAGTTGTTGGGCAGTAAATACATTCTTGACACCGGACATCTGCAAGATAAACTCTTGCGCGCGCTGGGAAGCATCAGTCAAACTAATACGCTTTGATTCCAGTAGTTTGTGGTTGAGAAAGAGTTGGTCGTCATAGCAGGTCTCAACATAGCGTCCCTGTCCCCAGAGAGCTCCCAAATACATATTCAACAGGTTTGCAGCCCGATTTATATAAAATGTGCCTGTAGGGATGCGATATTTTGAGTAGTCTATGCCTTCGGGATCTCTATAGCCTGTACTGGTAATGCAGAAAAGCACCTGCTCCTTGCCAAGCCTGTTCTCCAATGCAGTGATCAGACAGTCTAACGACTGATCAAGACGGATATAGGTATCTTCGAGTTCTTTCTGACATTCTGTCACAGGTTTGTGGTCAAAATTCCCTGCATAATAGGTGAGACAAATCAGGTCGGTGATAGAATCAGTGCCCATCTCCTGTTCACTGACACAGGCTAGTGCCAATGCTGTTATGTCAGCATTTATCAATCCTGAAGTCTGGTATTCTTGATATTTCCGATAACTTTTAAGATGATGTTTGAAATCAGGCTTTTGATTAACAAACAGAGGTTGCCATTCTATCCTTTTTTTCTTTTTGGATATGTTATTTAACTCATTGTAGGATAGGAGCCATATTGGTATATTATTAGAGTAATACTGAGAGGTAATCCATTGCCCAGTATTCTCATTCAACCATACTGCTCCATCAGCTGCATGTCCAGCAGACAAAATGGCCATATCTTGGAAAGGTGAAATGGCAAATATTTTCGCATTACCATTTGTGGTTGCTTTCAGTTCATCGCCTAAGCTTGAAACTGCTAATTGTATAGGAGATGGAATGCCCGGCTGATGTATGTCTTCTGTACATGAAATTGGTCGCAGACTATTTCTATCAATCCATTGATCCCCGGTAATACTATGATAGAATGGGGTTGTACCCGTGACAATGGTAGAAATGGCAGAGGCTTTGTCTGGATTAACGAAGGGGAAAGAAACATTCTCGTAAACAAGACCCTGTGATAATAACTTTTTAAAACCATTATCTCCATAGTTAGCAGCGAAGGATTCAAGAAAATCGCTGCGTAACTGGTCGATAGTGATATTGACGACCAGTCTTGGTACCTGCCTGTTTACATATTGTGCCTGGGCATCTATATGCCATCCTAATACGGCCAGCAGGGTAATGGAGAGATAATGGTTCCTCACGCTTTATATTTCAAATTAATATGTACTCGTAACAGCAAACATAATGCCACAATCAACATCCCTTCAGCATACTGCTGGAAGAAACTCCCTAACAAGAAGAGTGTGGCCATTGTGAGTAACACTTTCCACCAGTGAGTGGGGCGTCTTCTGATGACAACAGGTATAAAGAACAATGCAATGGGATTCAGCAGCAATATCTGCAAATTAGTACTGGTGGTGGGATGCTGAGAGAACAGCATGACAAATAGCACGCAGCCAGCCAATCCTTGAAGGAGCATCAGCAGGGCATCCCAGTATTTAAATGTTCTTTTGCGTTTCCATTCTAATGCCACAATGATCAGTGAACATAACAGGAACAAATAAGCGCACACCATCGGTGAAAGAGGAAAATCTTGTTCAATGATCTGTACACCAGGAGGTACCAGTATCCTACGTTCTTTAACTAAGGGTCGATAATCTCCGCTGGAATAAATCTGTGCCCTGTCAAAATCATACATCAGGTTTTCTGGCAGAAATTCTTGTTCCCGGAGGGTTGTCTTCATGTCGGCTTTTACACCTAACAGCATATCATTGCCAAAAGCAGCCCATGGGTGATTCCTGACACACGTGTGAACCATGTCCCTATATGACGGGGAATAATCCTCACGCTGTGCATATTTGATATTGCCGTTAATACATTTTTCAATAACATCCCTTGGACGTGTAGAACAGTTGTCGTAAAAATAGTTGTAACGATATACTTTATTCTCTGGCTTTAGATTATCTTCAAGAATATCTTTTAAATGGCGTTTCTCTTCATTGGTCAGGTTGAGTACCTGTTCAATGACAGAACTACCGTATTCCTTGTAATATGGCCAGAAATAATCATAAGGGAATGTGCCTAACTCATAATCAGTCAGACCAAATACGAAACGGAGAACAAAATATGGTTTTCTGAAATCAAATAATCCCCAATTGAATACCCAGTCTTTCGCTCCAGTATCTGGGCCTTGCTGGCATAGGTTATGCCATCGGATGGCAGAATGGCCATAGAGACTATATATTTCCTCATGTGGCGAACAGGTGAGCAGACTGACTTCCACAGAATCCATTGGGTCATAACTTAGTCCAACAGTGTCGTTAACTGCATTGATGGGGAAGGCTTCGTATTGAGCCCAGATGGGAGCGATGCCTCTGAATATCAGTAGGATAAGTATAACCAGAAGCGTCTTAGATTTATTTTCTAAATGTTTCACGATGCAAAAATAACTTATATTTTTGAGGAAAAGGCCATTATTTCGATTTTTTTCAATAATTTTGCACGCTGAAATGAATTTCGATAGAAATAAAGTGCAAAAGATGAATAGAATTCTCTGTTGTCTTGCTATGATGGCAATGTCAGCGATGGGTGCCTACGCTCAGAGTGGCACTAATTCTCCTTATAGCCAATATGGTCTGGGTGATATGGCAGACCAGGGGGTAGGCTTTAATAAAGGTATGAGTGGTGTAGGCTTGGCTTTCCGTAAAGGAAATGAGGTTAATCCACTGAACCCTGCATCATATTCCTCGGTTGATTCACTGAGTATGATTTTTGACGCTGGCCTTTCCGGACAAATAACCAATTACAATGAGAACGGCAAAACAATGAGTGCCAAAGGCGGAGGGTTTGATTATGTTACTGGTCTGTTCCGAGTGTTTAAGAATGTCGGCGTTAACGTTGGAATCATGCCATTCTCCAATATAGGTTATAGCTACTCATCATCCACAAAACTGTCGGAAGTTAATACAACTGTGCCAGTAAAATATGAAGGTAATGGTGGTTTGCATCAGCTATTCCTCGGTGCAGGATGGAAGGTCTTAAAGCCTCTTTCACTTGGTTTTAATATGGCCTACCTTTGGGGTGAATATGACCGGTCTGTAACCAGTACTAATACGTCAATCAATGTGCTTAGCAGACAGTATTCTGCATCTATTAACAGTTGGAAACTCGATTTGGGTCTTCAGTATGATCAGGCTATTAGTAAAACGGACTTTATTACGTTGGGTGCCACTTTCACGCCAGGTCACAATCTGAAAGCCGATCCAGAATGTAAGGTTATCAGTAGGAATACTTCTATTGGAAAATCAGACACGACTTCGTATGTTATTAACAATGTATTGGATATTCCAACGACATGGGGGATAGGTATTGCATACCGTCATGGATCAATCCTTCGCGTAGGTGCTGATTTCCAGATGCAGAAATGGGGGGCTTTATCGTTCCCCTCGATGAGTGGAAATAACAATTATGTCATGAAAGATGGCCTTTTGAAGGATAACTACAAACTGAATGCGGGTGCGGAATGGATGCCTAATCCTAAGAGTCGCAAGTTGCTTGCCCATGTGCGTTATAGGATTGGCGCAGGTTTCACTACACCTTATTATTATATTAATGGACAGGATGGTCCGAATGACTTTCATCTTAGTTTCGGTTTCGGAATTCCTATTATGAACGTCTATAATAACCGTTCGATCTTGAACATCAGTGCTCAGTGGCAGCGTCGTTCTGCAGACAATCTCATTACGGAGAATACTTTCCGCATCAACATAGGATTAACTTTCAATGAACGCTGGTTTGCAAAGTGGAAGATTGAATAGAAGTAAATGGCGGATATCTCTGCCGTTACTTTTCATTTTCCATATTTTACTTCTTATTTCCTGCAATGATGTGCAGGAGCATACGGCACCACCTATCTATGACAGAGATTCCGTGTCGATGATGACTTCTTATGGTGTCAACACACTGATCAGCGACTCTGGCGTTATCAAATATCGGATTGTGACTGAGCGTTGGGATGTGAATACCATCAAGAATCCGTCGCGCTGGTCATTTGAAAAAGGTGTATTCTTTGAGCAGTTCGATGAAAAATTCCATGTTCAAGCCTATATTCAGTCGGATACAGCATGGTATTATGACCAGAAGAAACTCTGGCATCTCCGTGGTCGTGTACGTATCCGAAATATTAATGGCCTGATTTTCGAAAGCGAGGAACTCTACTGGGATGGTATTAAGCACGAACTTTATTCTAACGTGTTTTCCAAAGTGACAACTCCTGAACGCTCAATGGAAGGAACGTACTTCCTTAGTGATGAACAGATGCGTCATTATACTGTTTCCAATTCTAAGGGATCGTTTGAACGTGACGATATGACGGGAGATTCAAAGGAGGAAGAGCAGAAGTCAAAGACACCTACAGATACTACAAAACAGGTAACTCCGATTCTACGTCCGCAAACACAGAAACATAGGAAAATTGTAAATTAAATCCATTTGATCATGACCTCACTCATCATAGGCTTGCTTGTATCAATGCTTTTCTCCGCCTTTTTTTCAGGTATGGAGATTGCTTTCGTTTCAAGTAACAGGCTACGGGCTGAGATGGATCGTGAGAAGAATGGACTGTCACAAAAGGCTATCGCACTATTCTATCAGCATCCCAATAACTTCGTTTCAACGATGCTTGTAGGCAATAACATTGCTCTTGTAATTTACGGTATACTTTTCGCAAGGATTTTTGATGCTACGCTTTTTCATTCATTTGGTGACGGCATAAGGGTGACGGCGGATACGCTACTATCGACATTGGTGGTTCTGTTTACTGGCGAGTTTCTGCCAAAGACTATCTTTAAGAACAATCCCAATACGATGCTTACATTCTTCGCCATACCTGCCTATCTCTGTTATGTGATGCTCTATCCCGTATCCCGCTTTGCAACCATGCTCTCTAAGGGTCTTCTCAGGCTTGTGGGCGTTCGAATGAATAAAGAGGATGAAGACAAGGAATTTACGAAAGTTGATCTTGACTACCTCGTTCAGGCAAGTATTGACAATGCAGACAACGAGGATGAGATAGGCGAGGAGGTAAAGATCTTCCAGAATGCCCTTGATTTCTCAGAGACGAAAGTGCGTGACTGTATGGTACCACGTACGGAAATCAACGCTGTGGAGGATACTGCTACCATCGAACAGCTTAAACAGATTTTCATAGAGAGTGGCCATAGCAAAATTATCGTCTATCATGAGGATATTGATCATGTCGTGGGATACATCCATTCCTCCGACATGTTCAGACTTGACTCCACTGCTGTGGCAAACACGCCGCTTTGTACCCTTCAGTCATCACTTGTCAGAACCATTTCTTTTATTCCTGAGACCATGCTTGCTTCGAAACTCATGCAGATGCTGATGCAGCAGAAGAGGTCGTTGGCTATTGTCGTTGATGAATTCGGGGGCACCAGTGGTCTGGTATCTTTGGAAGACATTATGGAGGAAATCACTGGTGAAATAGAAGATGAACATGATAATTCCAAGCATGTGGCCAAACAGATTGGTGATCACGAGTATGTGCTCTCTGCGCGCCTGGAGATAGAGAAGATCAATGAACAGTTTGATTTATCGCTCCCAGAGAGCGATGAGTATATGACATTAGGTGGTCTTATACTGCATGAGTATCAGTCTTTTCCCAAACTCAACGAAGTTGTTAGAATCAGGGAGTTTGAGTTCAAGATACTGAAGAATACGGCGACAAAGATCGAACTTGTACGTCTAAAAGTCATTGAATGATAGATTTTTCGGTGGAAATTTGCTCAATTCATTCCTTTTTAGTAATTTTGCACGCGTTTTATGGAATTAAAGTTAAAGAATAATAATAACAAACAAAATGGCAGCATTAGGAAAAATTAGAAAGAGAGGCGTCATACTGGTGATTATCATCGGTCTTGGCCTTTTCGCCTTTATTGCTGAAGAGGCTTTCCGTTCTTGTGAAGCAACCAAGAATCAGCAGCGTCAGCAGATTGGCGAAGTGTTAGGTAACAAAATTAATGTTCAGGAATTCCAGGCACTCGTTGATGAGTATCAGGATGTGTTGAAAATGACGAATGGTATTGACAACCTGAGTGAAGAGCAACTTAACAGCATCAAGGACGAGGTATGGAACTCGTATGTCAATGAGCAGATTATTCAGGCAGAGTGCAAGGAAGTGGGTCTGACAGTGACTGATGAGGAACTACAGAATATCATGAAGGAGGGTACAAACCCCATGCTGATGCGCTCTCCCTTTGTGAACCAGCAGACAGGTCGGTTTGATGTGACGATGCTCACAAAGTTTTTGGCCGACTATAAGAAGAACGCTAACAATCCACAACTTGCTGAATCGTATCAGAAGATTTATAATTTTTGGCAGTTCATTGAGAAGCAGCTCCGTCAGCAGACGTTGGCCCAGAAATATCAGGCTCTGATTGCCAATGGTCTTCTCTCGAACCCTGTATCAGCCAAGATGGCCTTTGAAGGACAGAATCAGGAGAACAATATCGAACTGGCATCAATTCCATATTCCAGCATCAATGATAACGATGTGAAGGTTGAGGAGAAAGATCTCAAGACCAAGTATGATGAACAGAAAGAAATGTATAAGCAGACTGTGGAGACCCGTGACATCAAGTATGTAACCTTCCAGGTTGAGGCTTCTGCCGCTGATCGTAAGGCTCTGATGCAGACGATGGAGGATGCTTCTGCAAAACTCTCGAGCGGTGCTAATCCCGCTGAGGTAGTCCGCAAGTCCCAGTCACAGTTCCCCTATACGGGTATTGCCGCTACCAAACGTGCTTATCCTTCTGACATTGCTGCGAAGATCGATTCTATGTCCGTAGGTCAGACTACAGCTCCATTTGAGACGAAATCAGACAATACGCTCAATGTGGTGAAGCTGATCTCCAAGACTCAGATGCCTGACAGTATCGAGTATCGCCAGATTCAGGTGGGTGGTGCAACAATAGAAGCGGCCCGTCAGACGGCTGATAGTATCTATAATGCTCTCAAGACTGGTGCAGACTTTGAGACGTTGGCTCAGAAATATGGACAGACAGCTCAGAAGCAGTGGCTCACCTCTGCCATGTACGAGAATAGCAATACCATGGATGAGGAGTCGAAGAACTATCTCAATGCAATCAATAGCCTAGGTACTAACGAGTTGAAGAATTTGGAGTTCTCACAGGGTAATATCATCCTTCAGGTTACTGCACGCAAGGCTATGGTTGATAAGTATGACGTAGCAGTTATCAAGCATTCCATCGACTTCTCTAAAGCTACCTATTCTGATGCTTATAACAAGTTCAGTCAGTACGTTAGTGAGAACAAGACACTTGAGGAACTGGAAAAGAATGCCGCTAAGTTCGGCTTTAAGGTTCAGGAGCGTAAGGATCTTTTTAACTCTGAGCACAATGTGGCAGGTCTTCGCGCTACCCGTGAAACTATGAAATGGATTTTCGATGCCAAAGAGGGAGAGGTTAGTCCGCTTTATGAGTGTGGTAACAATGACAACTTGTTGGTTGTAGCCTTGACAAAGGTGAATCCTGTTGGTTATCGTAGTCTTGATGATGTAAAGGACATTGTTAAAGCAGAGGTGGTTCGTGACAAGAAGTTTGAGCAGATTAAAGCAAAATTTGCTGGTGTAGCAGATATAGCTGCTGCCAAGGCTAAAGGTGCTCGTGTTGATTCTGTTAATCAGGTCACTTTCTCTGCTCCCGTCTTCGTACAGGCTACAGGTGCCAGCGAGCCCGCCCTCTCAGGAGCTGTGTCAGCAGCTAAGCAGGGTGAGTTCTGCAAGAACGTTGTGAAAGGTAATGGCGGTGCTTACCTATTCAAGGTTCTGAAGAAGTCTGATCGTGAAGGAGTGAAGTTCGACGAGAAGATGACAGAGAAGCAACTGAAACAACAGGCAATGCAAGCTGCTGGCCGTTTCATTCAGGAACTATACCAGAAGGCTAACGTAGTGGATAACCGCTATTTGTTCTTCTAAATCAAATAAGGATTATAAAGAGAGGGGCTTGCATTTAAACGCAAGTCCCTCTCTTTATTTGGGATGGTATTCAAAATGCTGGTAGTCTTTCATTGTTCGCCAGGAACCACCCCAAACAAAGCCATGTTTCATGAACAGGCGATGGCAAAGGTCACCCTCCATGATCTTATAGCGATATGATTTCTTTCTATCTACGTATGGTTTACCGTTTTTGGGTTGCACAATTATTGATCCGTCTTTCCGATAGCGAACATAGGGATTGTAAAGCGTGTTGATATCGATGGCCAGTCCTTTTGCATGATAAGAGAGTTTCTTGGTGTCGGGTACATTCCGATAACAGAAACAACTGGTATTGTTGTCTTCCATCTGACGCTCGTCGTCGGCATCGTATTCATCTGCCAGACGTATGCGCTGGATAGGGTAGTGTTGAGAATAGAGTTCACGGAAGATGTCCAGCAGTTTATTTGCTATCAGTTTATTGCACACAATTTCTCCTTCATGGGTCTTCTCGTCGTAATCCCAATGAAGCACTTTCAGATAGCGGAGATCACTACGCTGTATATATGGGTTTGCATGATAGGTCTTTCCTTGCATAAAATTCCATATACTATCAGGAATCTCTTTTATAGAGAAACCACTACAAAGATTCTGGCTTTGCACACAATTGGCGGTGCAAAGCCAGAACAATATTAGCGATAATCTGAAAAACCGCATTAGTAAATCACTTTCTTATTTCCTTGAATATATACACCTGATTGGGATGGTTTGCCTTTTATGCGAACACCTTTCATATTGTAGATGTCTGCCGAACTATCGTTAGCATCAACGGCACGGACGCTGGTACCACTATTAAATTCTTTTTTTGCCTTATCAAGCTGTTCCATGAAGTCTTGATTAGTATGCATACGAGCATATGCAGCAGCACCAACCAATCGTCCCATATCCACATCGCTCTGCCAGTGGTAACCCGTAATCACACGTCCATTGCCATATTTGAAAGCACGGGACAGTAAGGCTTCCTGATAATCAGGTGCAATCTCAGACATTACCAGTGCATATAGCCAACCGGCACATGCATGTCCAGAGGGGTAGGAGCCGTTGTCCCTAAGAGGGTCACTCTCAGATGTACCACCGGTTGCTGTTGGTTCATTCAACTGAACGAATGGACGTAGCCGCTGATAATAAGCCTTACAGGTTTTGGTCGCATCACCTGCAGAAGGATATATCGTATTGAATAGTTTATACAACTGTGGTGTGGCCGATGCCGAAAACGTTCTTCCTAAAACTTCTGAGAATATCTTGCAGTAATACTCTGCGCTATCATCTACGTCTTGCTTGGCTATGGCACCATCATCTGTTGCCCTTGCTGACAGTCCATCGATATATGCACTGAAGTCTGTAGTGAATACCGATGATGAGATGGACGGTGGCTCAGGTAGATATTTATAAGCATCAGGAAGTTCTTCAATGGTAAAATAGGCGTCATCAACTGAAGAACGCTTATTGTTTGTCACGCCAGACTTTTTTTCATACTCAGTGATAGCTGATGAGATCATCGCATTGAAGCCTGTATGGGAATGCAGACGGCTTACAAGGGCAGAGGCAAGCAGACAACCTGCATAGGAGTCGCTGTCCCAATGATAACCGGAAATGACGGAACTGGTACCGTAAGCATAACCACGAGCCAAGACTTCGTCTTGCTTGTCAGGACACACTTCTGTCAGCATCAGTGCAAAAAGCCACCCCATCATGGCCTGACTGGATGGGTAGGAACTGACATCCTTATACTGATTCTCGTATGCGGGAACCAAGGTTGTCTGATTGAATTTTGTATATGGCCGAATGTAATAATAGGAAGCTTGAGCCTTGGCTTGGGCTTTTTCACCGTAGGTCATACAATAGTCAAACAGAGTGTAAATGTTAGGGGTGTTCCCCGCAGACAGTTCGATGCCGACAACCTTCGAGAATGCGTCCAAATAGTTGGCAGTCTGGGCTAAGAAGTCTGTCTTAGCCTGTGCCCCCAACTCCGTGTCACGCTCTGTTTTTCCCCATTCATATTGGAGGTAATCCTTAATGTACTGGACAGAGGTGGTGGATGGAGGTCCCGGAAGGAACTCCGCTGCGTTGGGTACCGGAACCTCTTGAGCTTGGATACTACCGCAGAATAGAACTGTGGCTATCGAAAAAAGCGTTTTTCTTTTCATTATTGATCATTTAATACTTCTATGCGAATGCAACGGTGAGTCCCGCCATGACGATGCTCACCATAGACATCAATTTGATTAGGATGTTCAGTGAAGGGCCAGAGGTATCTTTAAATGGATCACCTACAGTATCACCAACAATACATGCCTTATGGGCGAAAGAACCCTTACCTCCGAAGTTACCTTCCTCAATATTCTTTTTTGCATTGTCCCAGGCACCACCGGCATTTGCCATAAAAACAGCGAGGGTAAAGCCGCCTGCCAGACCACCTACGAGTAGTCCGAGGACACCTGCAACACCCAGTACACAACCCACAACGATGGGGATAATAATGGCGAGGATGGAAGGAACGACCATCTCATGCTGAGCAGCACGGGTGGAGATCTCTACGCACCGGCCATAATCAGGTGTACCAGTACCCTCAAGGATACCAGCAATCTCGCGGAACTGGCGACGAACCTCTTGCACCATCTTCTCGGCAGCACGGCCTACAGCTTCCATCGTCATTCCACAGAATAGGAAGGCGGCCATTGCTCCGATAAAAGCGCCGACGATTACCCTGGGGTTCATCAAATTTATCTGGAAGTAGTTCATGAAGTCTGGTATAGTGGCATTGGATGCAGAGATGACTTCACCTGCCACATTTGTCAACTCCTGACCTGCACGTACCATCGCAATCTTGATCTCTTCGATATAAGAGGCGAGAAGTGCGAGGGCAGTGAGGGCGGCAGAACCAATAGCGAATCCCTTACCAGTAGCAGCAGTTGTGTTGCCCAGTGCGTCAAGAGCATCTGTGCGATGGCGAACCTCCTCACCTAAACCACACATCTCTGCATTACCACCAGCGTTGTCTGCGATTGGACCGTATGCGTCGGTAGCGAGAGTTATACCTAACGTGGAAAGCATACCTACAGCGGCAATACCAATACCATAGAGGCCGTGAGCCAGAGATGTGGATGACATTGAGAGGTCGAAACCGTTGGCACAGAGATAACTCAGCATGATTGCTACACCAATGGTGATAACGGGGATACATGTGGAGATCATTCCTGTTCCAATACCCTTGATAATCACTGTAGCAGCACCTGTCTGTCCTGCCTCAGAAATTTTCTGAGTAGGCTTGTACGAGTGAGAGGTGTAGTATTCTGTGGCCTGTCCGATGATGACGCCAGCAGCAAGACCAGAGATAACGGAGAATGAAAGACCCAACCAATTCTCGATTCCTAAGAGATAGAGAATTGCAAAGGTAGCGATAGCAATGAGTACGGCACTGACGTTTGTTCCGAGAGAGAGAGAACGGAGCAGATCCTTCATTGTCGCACCTTCCTTGGTGCGTACCAAGAAGATGCCTAATAGGGAAAGAAAAACACCTACGGAGGCTATAAGCATCGGGGCAATAACAGCCTTGAGCTGGATCTCAAGTCCCATAACTCCAAAAGCCGCAGCACCTAAGGCTGCTGTTGATAGGATGGAACCGCAATAACTCTCATAAAGGTCTGCACCCATACCAGCCACGTCACCAACGTTGTCACCGACATTATCTGCAATGGTTGCGGGATTACGTGGGTCATCCTCGGGGATATCGGCCTCGACCTTACCAACGATGTCTGCTCCCACATCAGCTGCTTTTGTATAGATACCACCGCCGACACGGGCAAATAGGGCCTGTGTGGAGGCACCCATACCGAAGGTCAGCATGGTGGTGGTGATTGTGATGAGGGCCATTTCATCACCCTGATAGAAGTGATTGAGCACAAGGAACCAAATAGCGATGTCAAGAAGTCCAAGTCCGACAACCGTCAGACCCATCACGGCACCTGAGCGGAATGCAATCTTTAGTCCAGCATCCATGCTCTGGCGTGCAGCATTGGCTGTGCGGGCAGATGCGTATGTGGCGGTCTTCATACCAAAGAATCCTGCCAGTCCAGAGAAGAATCCTCCTGTCAAGAAAGCAAAGGGTACCCAGGGGTTCTGCACGTTCAGGCCGTAAGCCATAAAAGCGAAAAGGGCGCACAGCACCACGAAAACGATACAAACAACTTTGTACTGCTGCTTGAGGTAAGCCATTGCACCATTGCGCACATAGAGCGCAATCTCTTTCATACGGGGTGTGCCTTCATCCGCCTTCATCATACTGCGGAAGAAAAACCATGCCATGCTCAATGCCACGATAGATGCTATAGGCACCAACCAAAATACTGCGGGGATATTCATAAATTAATGTTTTTAGTTAATGGTTTTATTTCTTATT
>Ga0265298_10006373_pt1 | contig 14584 bp, 6 predicted proteins | sample AusTroGonzalo_MG_3_FD_193486 | JGI IMG/M metagenome (GOLD analysis project Ga0265298, IMG submission 193486) | Bovine rumen microbial communities from tropical cattle in Woodstock, Queensland, Australia - Gonzalo_01 | ecosystem: Host-associated > Mammals > Digestive system > Stomach > Rumen ... | reverse complement strand
CTCAATCAGGGTATCTTTACAACTATCTCGATTTGAAAGATCAAATGAATCTCGATCAGGAATGGTGGGACCCGGGTACACTGCGTGACTGTGAGATAAACGGCAAGGTCTTCTTTATGAACGGTGACCTCAACTACGTTGACAATAACTGCACGTGGATAATAATGTTCAACAAGAAAATGATGGCGGACCTTGACATTGAAGAACCGTATCAGCTTGTCAGAGACGGTAAATGGACGCTTGATAAAATGTACGAATATGCAAAACAAGCCACCCATGATAACGGAGACGGCGTATATGATGAAAAGGATACGTACGGATTTCTGACAACCAACTACGGCGGAATGATGAATTTCCTGTATATGAGCGATATAAAGACGATAGATTCCGTCGGCGGAGAGCTTCAGGTAGTTATGGGTAATTATCAGGAAAAGATTACCGATCTTTTGGCGTATTGCGAGAAGCTTCTGCATGAGGAGCATATATCGTGGATTTCGGTCGATAACTATATGCAGACGGCAAATATGTTTATGAACGATCAGGGTCTGTTTTACTCCGAGGTCTTGTCATACGTATCAGATCTGAGCGAAATGAACAGCCCGTACGGCGTTCTTCCGCCGCCGAAATATGACGAGGCTCAGGAGCATTACAGAACGCACGTTGACGCGGCTGCGGGAATGATAGGAATATCGGCAAACGTTGACAATCCTACTGACGTTGCGTACATACTTGAGGCGCTTGCCATATATTCATATATTTACGTAACGCCGGCGTATTACGAGGTCACGCTCAAGAGAAAGAAATCAAGAGACGCGGAATCGTCCGAGATGATCGATATAATACTTCAAACACGTGTTTACGATATAGGATACATTCACAATTTAGGACTCCTTCCTTCTGCGGCATTCAAGGACCTTGTTTTCAAAGGAGATACAAATTTCGCCTCAGCATACAAAAACAGAGTGAAAATAGCTGAAAGAGAGCTCAAAACACTTCTGAAAAAATACAGCAGACTGTAGTTGACGGTAATAAGGGCTGAAACAGTGTCAGCCCTTATTTACTCATAACGTTAAGATTTCATATGAAAGAAAGTTGAAATATATGAAAAAAGCCCTGATATTCATTCTTTGCATAATAATGCTGCTTCAGATTGCCGGCTGTAAACCTGGTGACGAGGATACGACGGCGGAGCCGCTGACAACCGACGCCGAAACGACGTCGCCCGGCGGCGAAACGGAGATAAATGAGATGAAAGATATAGAATATGAAATGACGAAAAACGAGCAGAAGCAGGGTCCGAACGTGGAGCTGATACTGCCGCCCGCGTCGTCCGCGGAGACGGGCGTACGCTTAACGGCAAAAATCGCCATGGAAACCGTCACGGACAGCTATAACTATTGTATCGTCGACTGGGGCGACGGAACGTGGAGCTATAACGGACCATACGCAAACAAAGGAAACGGCGTTATACAGGAAGCGTATCATACGTACAAAAAAGCGGGCGAATACAGCGTTAAGGCGTGCAGTATGAATACGGGCTTGGGCAAGCTGTACGGCTGGACCGCGGCGCAGACGCTTAAAGTGAAGGGTGACGATTATAAAGCGCCCTTGATTTCCGGCGTCACCACCATAGGCTCGACCTCGGCGGGCGACGAATACGGCTTTGACAATATAAAAGACGGCGACAATAAAACAATGTGGCGGAGCGCCCCGTCAAGCGCGGTAAATTCCGAGGATTATATCGGTTATCTGTTTGACGGATATTATACGCTCGATCTGCTTGAGATAAAATTCCCGTCCGACGCGGAGCTTTTCCCGTCAAACATAAGCGTTGAATACACGACGGACGGCGGCGAAACCTGGTATATGCTTCCGCATTACTATTACGCTCTGCCTAATTCCGAGGGAGAATACGCCTGCGTTATGAATTTCCCGAATCCGTCGGGCGCGACGCTGTCTTTGCCGCTTGATAAAATATCCGCAAACGGCATCAGATTCAGAAGTCTTACGTATCCCGTGTCGGCTCTTGGCAAAAAGTCGTTTTCCGTACAAGAAATACGCGTTTACGGAGTTAAGGGAACGCTTTTATATACCTCCTACGACGAATATTACAACGCCGATTTAAGTAATATGTGGGCGATATTCGGCACGGCGAAAACCGAGCCGATGGTGAACAATTCTTTGCGCGGAGCCGCGCCTAACGGCGACCCGTTCCGCTCCGGTATGACGATGATTGCGTCAACCGAGTGGGCGGCGTGGAACGGCGCAAAGCTCAACTGGTCGGGCTTTGCCGACGCCTTAAGCATACACGTAAACGCGCTCAAAAACTCGGTTTACGGCGGCGACGGCTGGTATTACGACGAAAAAACCGACAAATACGTTGTTGATACCTCCGAGTATGATACAAATCCGCGGGACGACGGCTTTGTATGGGCGACGGAGACCGCGCCTCAGCACCTTGACGCGCAAAACCACTATACAAACAATTCCGTGCTTATAATAGCCTCGCGCGATTATCTTCTCACCGGAAACGGAACGGAGGGCTTTCTGTCAAGCGTCAATTCAAAAGGGCAGGTTATGCTCGATAAGCTCCGCAAGGCTATGGAATATATGCTTGAAAACCTTAACGGCAAATCGGGTATGATAACGATATATGATCCGAGAAATGACGGAACGGTGCGCGGAATGGCATCTAACTATTGGGACAGTCTGAACTTTTTCGGATATAATTCTGCGTATGAAAACGTGCTGTTTTATCAGTCCGTACTCGCTATGTCGGATATTGAGTATTACGTGGGAAATGCGGAAAAAGGCGATTACTATATATCATTAGCGGATAAGATTAAAACAAAATTCAACGACTTTTTCTGGGACAATGTTAAAGGAAGATATATAACAAGCGTCAATATTAAGGGCGACGTGCTTGATTTCGGCATTACGTTCGTCAATTTTATGGCGGTATCAGCCGGGCTTGCATCGGAAGAACAGGCACAGCAGATTTACGGCTGGGTTGACGGCAAACGTATAATTGAAACGGACACGTCAAAAGGTGATGACATTTACAATTTCAAAGTATCCGCACGCAGCAACACCGTGGCGATTGAAACTGTTGAAGAAGACGGACTTCATTACTGGTGGTATAACGGACACTCGTTCAACGACGTTTTGCCGGGACACTGGGGACAGTACGGCTTGCAAATGCAGAACGGCGGTACTATTTTCTATACCTCCTACTACGACATTTCGGGAAGAACCTTCATTTCGGGTGATAACGCCATAAGCAGATTCAACGTTATAATGGAAGAATTCCATAAGGATCAGTTAAGACGGGACCCAAGATCAAAATTCGGCGGCTACCGGGTAAGCATTTTAGGAGAATTCCCGGAATCGGGACTTGTGCCGCTGACGTTTGTTACCGATATCGTCGGTATAACGCCTGAGCTTAAGGGGCTTAAAATTCAGAGCTGTCTGCCGTCCGATATGAGTTACGCGGGCGTGAGCGAGTATAATTACGGCGGAAGAGTTTATCATATTGAGGTAAATAAAGAGCTTTCCGACCCCGTCGTGACGCTTGACGGAGATATTTATACCGTTAAATTCCCCGCGGACAGGACGTTTTACATAACGTTGCAGAACAAACTGATAGAGGAATGAATATGAAAAGATCAGTGATAATAACCGTTGTTTTAGCTGTTATACTTTCGCTCGGTACGGTTTACGCCGCGCCAGCAAAGGACGGCGAATGGGATTATACAGAGACGTTTGACGATATAAATTCGGTAAACGATAATTTTGATTTTTATTTCACCTCGACCCAGTACGACCGCCGTGCCGAGACGTTGGAGAAAAACTGGACGTTATCTGACGGAACAATCAAAAGAACGAAGAATATTGATAAAGGCGGCTCCACGGTAAATATTGCCATAATGACGTTTGTGCGCGAGGTTTACGATAATTTTGAACTGTCTGTTGATTATAAAGCGGGCGCGCAGACGCTGTTTTGGCCCGTAGCAGGCATACGTCAGCAGATACCGGGAAAGTATTATTTAACGGACGGCGGCGCGGGCGTTTTCATGCAGCAAAGCGGTTTAATAACGATGTGGGGACCTATAGTAAAGGGCAACAAGGACGGACATTTATTTGAGGACAAAATACCGAATTCGTCGGGCTATGACCCGCGTCAATGGCATAATATGCATATTTACGCAAACGGCACGGACGTTACGGTATATATAGACGATACGGAAGTGTTGAAAACCTCTGTAAAAAGCACCGATTACGAAAAAGGATATATATCGCTTATATCCGTAAACAACGACTGCGAGTTTGACAATTTCAAAATCCGCGCGCTCGGCTCATCGTCAAAAGCGGGTATCGAGGTAAACCACAGTAAATACGCGGAGCTTGGGCAAAGCCTTGACGATATTATAAAAAACGGATATTCAAAACAAAAAGCGACCGTAAATAACTGATGATATTATGAATGATATGAGAAAAAAAGAACAAACGCCAAACGTCTTTGTTATTGTCCCTGACCGGACCGTTAAAACCGGCGAGGATATTTCCGTAACAATAGAAATATCTGACACAAAGCTCCTTTCGGCAAATAAAGACGCCGTATATTATATCGTTGACTGGGGCGACGGCACGTGGAGTTACCGGGGCCCCGGTCTTTTCAGCGCGTCGAAAAAATCAAAGCCGTCCGTATTTCACGCGTACGAGGCGGCGGGAGAATATGAGGTGCGCGCGGCGGTAATTTGCTTACAGGACGGCGTATCTTTCGGTTGGTCCGATAAGAAAACCGTCTTTGTTTCGGGCGAAGATTTCATTCGACGCGATATGATAAAGCCCGCCGCCGTTATATCGTCGGGCGCCTTCTCCCCCGAATTCAAAGCGGAAAACGCGCTGACTGAAGACGAAACGTACTTCAAATCAAAACTGGCGGAAAATCCGTTTGAGCCGCTTTATATCGGCGTTTTGTTTGACAGGATATATACGCTTGACAGATTTGACGTACAAATACCGCCCGAATGTAAGAGCTTTCCGTCAGATATTTCGGTCGAATATACGACGGATAACGGCGTTATGTGGCAGGATTTACCGAAATACTATTATCTGTACGATTACAGCAGGGGCAGATTCGACCCTTATATGAATTTTCCGAATCCTGCAGGGAAAACCTTATCGTTTCGGCTTGACGGAATAACCGCAAACGGGATAAGGCTTATAAGCAAAAGATTTGCCGACGCGCCCGAAAAAACTCTTTCCGTTAAATCGCTTTGCGCGTACGGTGACAAAACGGTTTTATTCTACACGTCAAAATCAGATACGTACAACGCCGACTTAAATAATATGTGGACGGTATTCGGCACGGCAAAGACGGAGCCGCAGATTTTAGGCAGTCTTATGGGGGAAACACAGAACGGCTCGCCGTTTCGGACCGGCTCGGCGATGATAGGCTCGACCGAGTGGGCGGAATGGACGGGGCTCAAGTTCAATTTTACCGATTATAAGGCGGTCAAGGACATTTATCTCGATCTGCTCCGCCGTATGAGAACGGGGAGCGACAGATGGTCTGACGACGACGGATACGTATGGGCAACGCCCGACGGTCCGTATCACATAAATCAGACGTTCGGCGCACATTATTCTCTGAATCCTATTTATATAATAGCTGTAAGAAATTATCTTTTACAGAGAAACAACACAGTCGGCTTTCTTGAACTTATTAATTCATCGGGTCAGACGGTAAAAGAAAAAACAGACAAAGCCATGAGCTATATGATGAACACGCTTGACGGAAAAAGCGGCGTTATGACGATATTCGACCCGGCGCACAACGGGACCGCGTCCGGTATGTCGTCAAATTACTGGGACGTACACCGCGCCTTCGGGTATAAATCCGCTTATGAAAACGCGCTGTTTTACAAAGCCGTTATCGCTTACGCCGATATATACGAGTATCTGTCGCAAAACGCCGCCGACTGCAAATCCGCAAAAGAGTATAAAGGTATAGCGGATAAATACAGAGCTCACGCCGATAAGGTCAAGGCGTGTTACAACGGTCTTTTTTGGGACGATAAAAAGAAAAGATTTATCGGCGGCGTAAACGCGGACGGAGAAAGACTTGATTTCGGATATACCTTCGTTAATTTTATGGCTTTGGCTTACGGCGCGGCGGATAAGGACAAGGCGAGCGCGATATATAGCTGGCTTGACGGCAAAAGGATAATTGATAGCGACACGTCAAAGGGCAACGATATATACGGCAGATTCAAATACGCCGCAAGATCAAACACCCTTGACGTTTCAAAGGTAAAGGACAAAAACGGTAATTATTACTGGTACGACCACGGCGGACTTCTGCCGTGCACCCCCGATACCTTCGGCGGCTTCGGCAATCAGATGCAGAACGGCGGAACGATATTCTATATAAACTATTATGACCTGAAAGCCCGCCTTGATTGTTTAGGCGCGGATGACGCAAAAAAAAGATTTGACGTTATAACGGAAGAATTCCATAAAGACTCTCTGCGCCGCAATTCATATTCCGAGCACGGCGAATACGTTGAGGGCGTTATAGGCGAATTTCCCGAATCCGGCCTTGTTCCGTTCTTCTTTGTCGACGGGTTTTTAGGCTTGTACGCCGACGTGAAAGGACTTTTGATCAGACCGTCCCTGCCGTCAGATATGGATTACGCCGGGATAAACGGCTATTTCTACAACAACAAAAAGTATTATATAAGAGCCGATAAAAGCCTTACCGCACCGACGCTTGAAGTACAAAAAGCAGACGACGGGAAAACGGAATTTCATCTGTCCGTTCCTTCGGATAAAGCGTATTTGTTATCTGATGACGACAAGCTGACGGAAATAAAGAACGGAGATATAAAATGATTAAGGGTATTATATTTGATCTTGACGGCGTTATCTGCTCGACAGACGTATATCATTTTGAGGCATGGAAGCAGACCATGAAAAAACTCGGAGTGGATATAGATCAGAGTACTATGGACAAACTGCGTGGCGTTGGAAGGGTCGAGAGCTTTAAAATGATGCTTCCGAAGAACGTTTTCATCCGCGAGACGCTCGACGGGCTTTGCAGATTCAAGGTCGTGCTGTAAGCAAGGGTTTCCGAATGTAAATAACTGCCCCCACTTTTGAGTGAAAGTGGGGGCAGTTATTATAAATCGGTATTTGTGTTTTTTATGCAGTTGCGGGAACTTCTTTATCGGATTTTCTTTTGATCTTTATCGCAAGAGCGGTAACAATTGCTCCCAGCGCTATACCCGCGCCGCCTACAAGAGCAAGCATACCGCCGGTAAAGTTCGCGCCGGTCGTCCTTGCCGTATCGTCGGTTTTGAAATAGACGTATACGCTTTTTGCGCTGTTATTCCAGACGTACAGACTGCTGTTCAGGTTGAACGCCGCTTCGGTACCGAACATATGGATGCCGGTTTTGTACCCCGCCGGCATTTCGGCGGAGCCGACGACCGCTTTGAGCGAGGAAGCGAGGACCGGTTCCATCAGATCATTCTTTACGGCATAGAGAGCGAGCCACTGTTTTCCGACATCGCCGTTCATATCCGCACAAGTACCGAGAACGCCATACATCGCGTCTGCATCCGTTCTGTTGCACTCAACGGCTTTATAGTATGCCGACTGGTTTTTGAGCATGATCTTTTCGCCCTTTTTGTTATAGCCGATAATATCTTTTTCATCGACCATATAGCGCGGAATGGCAGTAAAATCGACTTTATAATACGCCTTCATATCCTGCCAGGTAAGATATGTGGTTATACCGGCAAGAATGATCATTGCTACACCGAATCCTATGGTAAGTCCTTTGCACAAACGCGATCTGGAGGTGAGGGCTTCCATCTGCGCTTTCCATTCGGGATTGTTTCTGTAAACGTCCTCTACCTGCCAGGATTTGATAGTGACGTTACCTACAAGCTTTGACGGGAAGGGATAATCGTATGCCATTCTGTAATAGTCCAGTTCCGCGTTTACCGTTTTCGTCAGATCGGAAACCTTGTTGGCGTATACGCCCCAGCCGACAGCAGATCCTGTTAACGCCAGGAACGACGCACCCGTGATCGCCATCATCGCAATTGACCATCCGCTGAACATACTGCGCTCTTCTTCCTTTTCGGCAAAGGCTTTTGCGCGCTGAGCGTCGCTTGTAAGACCTACGGCGCACATTTTATAAATATCGCGGTCAACGCCGTCGTAAATCGAGATATTGCTCAATATGTCAAGGCTTGCGTCGTCGTATCCGTTTTCATCCGTCAGCGCGACAACAAGCATTTCTTCAAGAGAAATGAATTCAAGGCCGGCTCTCTGACCGTCTGTAAGCGATGCGACGAGAGGATAAAGCAATGTAACGTCGTTCGCCAGATCATATGCGTCCGTTGTGAAGAAATCAAGCATTGTGCCGTCTGAATATCCGATCTCTGCAAGGGAATCGTGAACGGCGATCGTCTTGATATCCGCTTTGACCGAGAGCATCTCGTTCTGAGCGTCCTCGAATGCATAAAGGATCTTTAACGCTTCTTCATCAGAGGTGTCGTCGGTCACTTCATTCACGGCTTTAAGCGCTTGATCATATTTCGATATGTCGTAATTATCCACTCTTTTGACGGCGTCGTCATACCCGAGAAGCGCAGAACTCAGATCGTTCCACATATCGATTACACGGTTTGCGCTGTCGTCATATATCTTTGAAAGCTGTTTTTCCGCGTCCGTCGGAGCCAAGCCCGTGCTGTCGACAAGATCGTCGTAAGTTATCTTTGAAAAACGCTCCAGCCAGCTTGTGTCGTTGGTGTCCGCCGCACGGGTAAGCAGGTTTTGCATCATCAAGGTCGCTTTGCCGTTACTCTGCGCAACGATAGTAAGGATGTCCGCGTGCTGCTTTTTTTCCGCGTCCGGCAGCGCGTTATACGCGTCATTGCCCATTTCGTATTTCGTTTCGTTGAGAAGCAGATCTCCAAGCCCTTTCCCGGTATCGTCGTCAATGAACTTGTTTAGAATACTGTTGATATAAACCGCTCTCTGAACACCCGCTTCATAATTCTCGCGGTACTCGTTGACAGTTGCGAGGAAACCGTCCACCAGTGGGATGATTTGGGACTTCATATGCGTTTCCATCAGAAAATCATAATCCGTAACGGAATAGCCGCCCTTCATGTTCATAAGCGCGAGGTCGGTTACGGCTTCGCTTTTGTTGTTGGTGGTTTTGTAACCGAGGTAAACGGCTTTTTCTCCCTTTGAGCCGAGACCGCCGCCCGCCCCCTGATTAAGATCGACGTCAAGAATTGCATAGCCTGCAAGCGCGGCTTTTGCTTCATCCGCGGTTTTACCCATGCCGATCTTTACCTCGCTTATGTAATCCGGCGTTGAAGCGGCAAATACCCGAACGGGATGCAGCGCCGCAGTCAGGAACGCCAAAAGAATTGCAACAAGTACAGTTGAAAATCGTTTCATTATAATTCCTCCAGAATACTGTTCCGTTTTTTAAGCTGTAACGGGGGCTTTTTTCTTTTTCGTTATTATGATAAGCGCGGCGGCAGCTCCGAGAGCGATACCGGCGCCTCCCGCAAGCGCAAGCGCGCCCCCGGTAAAGTTGGCTCCCGCGGTTTTTACGGCGGTGTCATCCGTCTTGAAATAAACGTATACGCTCGGAGCGTCGTTTGCCCAGTCGTAAAGACTGCTGTTCAGGTTGAACGCCGCTTCGGTACCGAACATATGGATGCCGGTAGAATACCCCGCCGGCATTTCGGCGGAGCCGACGACCGCTTTGAGCGAGGAAGCGAGGATAGGCTCCATAAGATCCTTCTTTACGGTATAGAGAGCGAGCCACTGCTTTCCGACGTCGCCGTTCATATCTGCGCCGGTCCCGAGAACAGTGAAAAACTCGTCGCTTGCGTTTCTGCTGCACTCGGCAAGCTTATAATACGCCGACTGATTTTTGAGTACGATCTTCTCGCCTTTTTTGTTGTAGCCGATGAGGTCTTTTTCTTCGATCATGTAACGCGGCATCGGGGTAAACGCGACGTTATAGTATTCTTTCATCTGCTGATAATCGTAATAGACGAGAACGGCGGTTATCGCGATCATAACAACGGTAAATACCGCGGCGCCGGCTCTGAGTTTTGAGCACACGGCGGAACGCGACTCCATCTTTTCGATATAATTGATATCGTTACTCTCGTAAAATCTTGCAAGATCGGCTTTTGCCCTTGATATATTCTGAACGTAGGCGTTCATATTTTTACTCTGTGTCTCAGCCAGCTGCGTCAGACCCTTTTCTTCCATCCTTAAAAGATTCGCTTTCATATTGTTAAACGTGATCGTGTTATTCAGGATCGTATTTTCAAGGCTTTCAAGAGTTGTGTTATACGCGCTGACGATATTATCGGCGGAGTTTTTGATTATGGTCGAGCCGACAAACGCGCTCGCGCCGACTACGGCGAGCCCTGCCGCGACGCCCGACCAGATGTGAAGCGCAATCGACTGTTCGGGCGTTTCTTCCGTAATGACCTTGCTGCGGATAGCGTCGCTTGTCAGAGCGACGCCTCCTTTTTCATATATGGCGCGGTCAACTCCGAAATAAACCGAGATATTCTCAAACCCGTCAAGCGACGCTCTTTGATAACCGTCCTCATCGGTGGAAGCGAACATGATAAGATCCTGAAGCGTTACAAACTCAAGTCCCGCTCTCTGACCTTCCGTAAGCGATGCTATGAGCGGATAGAGGACCTCGATATTGTCCTCAATATCCTCCTCAGACCGCATAAAGAAGTCGAGCAGCGTTCCGTCCTCATAATCGACGGTCTGCAAGTATTCTTTGCAGAATACGTCTGCGGACGCTGTCGCAATTTCCTCCGCGGTATACCGGATCTTTACGCTCGCTTCGGCAGCTTCGCTTATTTTTGCTTCATCCGCGTTTTCAAAATCGACGTCCGCCGCTTTGACCTCTTTTGAAAGGTCGGTGTTCTTTACGGCTTCAAGTATCTGCAAAGCGTGTTCGTAATTTTTCAAATGCCCCTGAAAATCTGCCCACATAGACAGAATTTCGTTTGCGTCGTCGTCATATATCTTTGCGACCGTTTTTTCCGCGTCCGTGGGAGACTGACCTGTTGCTTCGATCAGATCGTCATATGTGATCTCCGTAAAGCGGTCGATCCACAGATCGTCGTTTGTATCTGCGGCTCTTGTGATCATGTTTTCCATAATCAGAGCGGCGTTGCCGTTGCTCTGCGCGATGATGGTAAGTATATCCGCGTGCTGTTTCTTTTCTGCGTCCGAAAGCACGTTATACGCCGCATCGCCCATTTCATACTTCGTCGGGTTGAGAAGCAGATCGCCGAGCCCCGTGCCGCCGCAGTCGTCGTCGGTCAGCTTATTGAGCGCATCGTGAACGAACCGCGCTCTTTTTTGATTAAGTTCGTTTTCGGAAACATAATTTTCCCTGTACTCTTTGATGGCGGAAAGGAATTTGTCCACGAGCGGAATGATCTGTTCGTTCATCTGCGACACCATAAGCGATTCATAATCGCAGGTGCGGTATCCGCCCTTCATATTCATAAGCGCAAGGTCGGTTATGGCTTCGCTTCTGTTTTTTGTTGTTTTATAGCCGAGATATACGGTTTTTTCGCCCTTAGAGCCGAGACCGCCGCCCGCCCCCTGATTAAGGTCGACGTCAAGAACGGTATAGCCTGCAAGCGCGGCTTTTGCTTCGTCCGCGGTTTTGCCCATACCGATCTTTACCTCGCTTATGTAATCCGTCGATGATTCCGCCAGGACCCGAAAGGTCGGCAGAACTCCGATCAGCATTGCCAGAACAACGGCTGTGATAACGTTGAAAAACCGTTTCATTATGATACCTCCGTTTTTTTATCCCTCTTTTTCGGATGAAGATTTTTTCTTTTTGTAAATCAATGCGGCGACGATAAGAACGAGCATCAATACCGGAACGCCTGCAAGAGCGACCGTACCTCCGGTAAAGTTTGCGCCGGCAGCGCCCGAGGTATTGATATAGCCGCTTCCGACCGTCACGTTCTTTGAAACGAAGCCGCCGGTGATCTCCGCCGCGGGCTTTACGCTGCCGTCGGAGCGCTGTACGAACATAGTGATACGGTTATCATACGCGTAACGCGCCGTATCGCCGTCAACCTTGAACGCTATGGTGCCTTCGTTCAGATCCGCGGGTCTGCTGTGGTCGGCAAGCATCACATATTCCCACGGCTTGACGGAATTTTCGGTATCCGTTGTGCCGACAACGGAATTGTTATACGGCACTCTGTCATACTGCGCCAGGGCGAACTGCGTCAGATATCCGCTGAATACGTCCTGAGGCGGAAGCGTCGAAGCTCCGGTATTTGTGTTATAACGGGAGGAATACCACGGACTTGCGTAGTACATATACAGTCTGTGTCCCATCCCGCGCGTAAGATCGGATCTGCCTACCGGCTGATAAAAGATATTGTTTCTTACGATCCCGTCTTCGTGATACGGCTCGTCGTCCGTTATGATAATATCGTAAATAGCCTCCTGAAGCTGTTTCTGAAGCACTTTGGCTTTGTCGGATTCCGTTTCTTTCTTGTTGATCTTGTCATAATCAATTCTGCCTCTGCGGAAGCCGATATAAATGCTTTGACCTTTTACGCCGAAGCCGGCGTCCATTTCAAGATATTCAAGACATCCGTGAGACAACAGGTCGCATTTGGCTTCACGCTCGGTGTTTCCCTGACCGATGTAGATCTTGTTGAAGAAATCGTGTCTTTGATCGGTCGCGTATTTAACGTGTATAAAGTTTGTCTGATCCGGATTTCCGTACGGTTGTTTACTATTTTTATCGGCGCAGAGGTTTGTGGCGTACCCCGAAATTATCGGTATATTGTCAATAACTATCTCTTCAATCGGCTCACCCGGGAACGCGCCTTTATTGTATGAATAATAAAGAAAATATTTGACCCCGTTCATCAATATGGGAGTGGAAACAGCGGCGCAGGTATATTGAACGCTGTCGATCTCGATAACGCCCGGCGCCGTGGTGTCGTTCAGATTGTAGAGCAGGACTCCGGTGATCGGCCGCGCCTTGCTGCTCACGCCGCCTTCGCCCGCGGTCCCGGCGTCGGTGCGGGTAACGCCGATATACGCCGCCGGTTTGTTTGCGGCGGCTTCGGTCGTGGATATGCCGCCCTTATGACGGTTGTACCACGCGTCGCTCTGACTGTCTGTTGCAAAATTGACGACTATCACCTCGTCCGCACAGCCTGCCGCCGCGGCCGCCATGGCGTTCCCCTCGACCATAAGGTCGACGTATTTCAGCTCGTCTTCTGTCGCTTTGGGATTTGCTTTTTTATACTCATCTCTTGAATAAGAACCGACGGAAAGCGACGAGATATATTTCTGCTTCGCAAGCTTCGTTCTGCTGAGATATATGTAAAACGCTGAACCCGCGGCTCTGAACTCGCCTTTGTAAAAATATGCCGGAGCGCAAAGGTTGAACGGCATGACGTTTCTCGGATCCTTCATCTCGGAAACGCCGTGGAAGGCGCCTTTGGCGTAATTTCCGCCGAGCGTCTTTTCGCTTGATAAGTCGACTGAAAGCACGCCGCTTTCTCCGTCCGCGTCATAACGCGTCTGACTGAACACCACGTCGTCAAGCGTAAGGGCTCTGCCGCCCGCCGCGTAACCGGTAACGTATAATCCCGTCGGCAAAAACTGTATCTTACTGTAGCCGAACCGTATGTTATCCGGCAGTCTGTTGGTGCAGCCGTCTTCGTAGATACACTTTTCAAAGTTATAGCATCCGATACCCGAGCCGAAAGCGTTTACGTAGTTATTTGCAGAGCGGATAAATCTTGCGTTGCCCTGCCTGAACGACTGCTGATATAAAGCCGCCGCGGAAACGTAATTCTGCGATATTCCGTTGTCATTCACCTTGGTCATTGTGTAACTCAGCGCGACGGAATGGTTGTCGCCCTGATACGCTTCAATGTTGTAAAGCGCTCTTTTCGGGCTGTACGACCACGTATAGCAGAGATACGACTGCATATGGTTCCAGCAAACGTATTTCGCAGCGTACAGCGACTGCAGCAGATTTACATCGTTTACGCCCACTCTGTACTGTTTTTTCATATAGTCTTTGAAATCGGCAACGTACTGTTCTTTTTCCGAATGTGTCCACGAATTGTCGAATTCATCGTAGCCGCCTATGAAGAATATGCCGGACAAGTATTTTGTGCCGGAGGTATATATAACGTCAGATTCCGTATAGACGTTTACGACTCTGTGACTGTTCAAAGCGTCTGTCCTGTCTTCTTCGGAGCAGTAGCCGGAGACCGTCGTCGGCATCTGTTTTTCAAGCCAGGCGACCTCAGTGGGGTCCGCGAAATCGTCGTTTATCAGCGCGGTGTTGAAGTCGTAGGGCATACCGCTGAACACGGCGACCGGCTCCCAGCCGTTTTTGATATCCGCGGCAGACGTAACTGCGTGAAGACCGTCCGCCAGGATAGGCTCTCCGGCTTTTTCATCCTTTGTGAAATAGAGGCAGTCCGCCTGCGGCTTTGTCTGC
>Ga0265298_10006370_pt1 | contig 14593 bp, 10 predicted proteins | sample AusTroGonzalo_MG_3_FD_193486 | JGI IMG/M metagenome (GOLD analysis project Ga0265298, IMG submission 193486) | Bovine rumen microbial communities from tropical cattle in Woodstock, Queensland, Australia - Gonzalo_01 | ecosystem: Host-associated > Mammals > Digestive system > Stomach > Rumen ... | reverse complement strand
CGCACCTTGGTGTCCGCCTCCGCTTCACGAAGGAAGGTTACCCGGTTGCCGGCGCTACGGTTAACGTCAAGGACGTGAGCATCTTCCGTTACCTCGCTCTCGACCTCGAAATGTCTCACGATGACCTTTACGCTAAGAAGAACCGTGGCTTCATCTGGGCCGTCAAGCTCACCAGCCGCTTCGGTGACACTCGTGAAGAAAAGATCGGTGAAGAACGTTATCGTCGTTTGAAGATCGAACCGGAAAACGACTACCGCGCCGCTATGCGTCTCTACTTGAACCGTCAGTTCTTGGAAGCTGCATACGCCTTCGGTAAGGTTCAGACCAAGTACCCGGCATTCCACCTTGTGGACCAGGCCGCCTTCTATAAGGCAAAGTCTTTCGAAAACCTCCGCATGCACAAGGCTGCAAAGTCTGTGTACGAAGACGCTATCAAGCGCTATCCGCAGAGTGACCAGCGCGCCAAGTATCACTTCCAGTTGATGAACATCGACTATAAGGAAGGCAAGTACATCGACGCTATGGCCAAGTACCAGAACATTGCTCAGAAGTTCGGTGAAAGCGACGTGAAGGCTGACGCTGACTACGTTGCCGGCCAGATCAAGTTCGAACAGGGCCTCTATCAGGAAGCCGTCGACCTGCTCGCCGCCATCCTTCCGGGTAACGCCAACTACTTCTACGCCCGCTATACCATGGGTATTGCTTACAGCCGTCTCGGCAAGTTCGACGAAGCTGAAAACTGCTTCCGCGACATTACCGAACAGCCGGTGTCCAACCAGTCTGAACGTGACTTGCAGGACGCTGCTAAGGTGAAGCTCGGTCACATTTACTTCTCTGGCGAAAAGGCCGACATTCCGGCTGCCGCCCAGATGTATGGCCAGGTCCAGCCCGGTTCTCCGGTGTACGACGAAGCTATGCTCGGTATCGCTTGGTCCTTCCTCAAGGTGAACAAGCCTGATGAAGCTATCAAGCCGGCACAGTGGATCATTAAGAATATGCCTGAATCCTTCCTCGTGTCTGAAGCATACCTCGTTCAGGGTTACTGCTACTTCATCAAGAAGGACTACAACAACGCTGTCAAGTCTCTGGAACAGGCTGAAAAGCGTACCGAACAGCCGGTCGTGACCGTCGCTGCTCGCGACAGTGCCCGTCAGGCCTTCGACGCCATGCAGGACGAATTCGACTCCGTGCAGGTGAAGGCTCTCGACCTCGCTCGCCAGCTCCCGACTCCGCGTGTGCAGAGCAAGCGCGAAGCCTTGCAGCCGAGCTTCGACAAGGCTAACGCCGCTATCGAAGACTACGCCGCCTTTACTCAGAAGGCTATCCAGAGTGACCGATTCGAATCCAACCGCAAGCGTATTTTGGATGACGCAGGCTTTACCTTGGCAACCGTCAAGACCAAGATGGGTCAGGGCGCTGCTAGCTCCGAAGCCGCTCAGGAACTTGAAAGCTTGGATGACGACTTAGACGAATTGGAATAAACAAAGAATAAAGTTAGACCTGGCTTTTAAAACCAGGTCTTCCCCTTTTTTATCTTAATAGGTGGAAAGAGAAAAATGAAAAAATTTTTGCTTGTTGGTGCAATCGTCTGCTCGCTCGTAGGCTCCTCCTTTGCAGCGTCGGATCCTTGTAAAGACAAAGTCAATGAAGCCAAGAAATTGGCGGCCAAGTGTAAGGCCATGCCGAAGGGCCCGGAAAAGACCCAGTGCGCAGGCTCCTACAAGGTTCTCAAGAACCAGGCCGAACAGGCTTGCCGTTCCGGCGGCCTCGATGAAAAGGGCATGGAAGATGCCATTAGACAGTGGGAAAAGCAGGTAAATAACTGTAAGGGCAAGCAGAACAAGCGTTGCGCATCTGCTCTCCAGCAGTTGGGTCATTACCAGTTCCAGCTCGAAGAAAAGCACTTCCTCGATAAGAACGCCCAGTACGAAGAAGATGTAGCATGGTGCGCCGACCGCGATAACAAGCCGGCAAAGTGCGCCAACATCGACCAGCTCCCGAAGGCAGACCACCAGAAGTCTCTCGGCTACTTCCTCGAATACATCGACAAGTACCCGAAGGAAGACAAGACTCCGACCGTGATCTACCAGGCTGCCGCCGTGCAGGAAGCTAGCGGTGAAGACGACAAGGCATACAAGCTCCGTATGCGCCTCGTCGAAAACTTCCCGGACAACGGTCTCGTTCCGAAGGCTTGGCTCCGTATTGCGGAATACCACTTCATGAACCGTAAGTTCCGCGACGCTATCAAGGCGTACAAGAAGGTGACCGGTTTCGAATCCCTCACGGGTAAGGAAGCCGCCCTCGCCATGTACCACTTGGCTGAATCTTACTATAACATTGCTGAATACGAAACTGCTGCTGTCAAGTACTACGAATACATCATCGGTGCTGACAAGGGTAAATATCCTGCAGACTTGCGCGCAGAAGCTATGGACTTCATGGCAGCCTCCTTCTCCGACCTCGAAGGTGGTGGTGTTGCCGAAGCTGAAGCTTTCTTGAAGGACAAGAAGGTTCCGTTCAAGGATTCTGTGTACTATCGTATCGGTATGAAGAACAAGGACCACGACCGTAACGAAGAAGCCGTGCAGTCCTTCAAGCGCTTGATGTCTATCAACCCGGACTACATCGACGCTCCGCTGGCTGACATTGCGATGATCGAAATCCTCATCGTCCAGCAGAAGTTCGAAGAAGCCCAGCAGCACCGCTACACTGTGGTGAAGCGTTATGACCGTAGCTCTTCTTGGTACAAGAAGAACCAGAAGTATCCGGAATCTGTGAAGAACGCTGAAACTGCTATCCGTGGCGCTATGCTCGACATTCCGCAGTACCACCACGCTCGCGCAGCCAAGCTCACCAAGGAAGGTGACTTGGAAGCCGGTAAGAAGCAGTATGCCGAAGCTATCAAGGCTTACGAAGCATTCCTGAAGCGCTACGCCAAGGAACCGACCTGGGACGAATACAAGGTTCACATCAACCTCGCTCTCGTGTACCAGGAAATGGGCCAGTATGCTAACGCTGCCAAGATGTTCAACTGGATCGTCGATACCGACACCACTCGCTACGGCCGTCGCCCGATGGGCTCCGAAGCTCTCCTGAAGAAGGAAGAAGCTGCATATAACGCCGTGCTCATGATGGACCAGTCTCGCGAAAACGCCAAGAAGAAAAAGTATGGCGACGACGCTGTTAAGGCTTACAAGTCCGAAGAAACCAAGGCTTACTTCGATCAGGTTAACAAGTACATGGCCAAGTACGGCCAGAACAAGGAAGCTGCAGAACTTGCTTACAACGCCGCTATCGTTCATTACGATGCAAAGCAGTTCAAGGTTGCTGTGGGCGTGCTCCGCAAGCTGAAGCAGGACTTCCCGAAGCATCAGTACATTTTGCTCATCAGCCGTATGCTTGCCCAGTCTCTCTTGGAATCTGGTCAGTATGACGAATCCCTCACCGAATTCGAATGGCTGTACAAGCAGTATACTCAGGTCAAGGAAACTCGTAACGACTCCATGGCCAAGGAAATCGAAAAGGCTATCGCATACGTTCTCTTCCAGATGGCTGAACAGTCCGTTAAGGCCGGTCAGTATCAGAAGGGTGCTGAAGCTTACCTCGCTCTCGTGAAGCGCTACCCGCTCATCGACATTGCTGACAAGGCTGTGTTCGAAGCCGGTGCCGCCTATGAAAAGGATCAGCAGTACATCAAGGCTGCCGAAACCTTCATGATCCTCCCCAAGCAGTATGCTAAGTCTTCGCTCACCATCAAGGGTATCGTCCGTGCTGGTGACGCTCACAAGAAGGCTGCTAACGCCAAGAAGAGCGACAAGGCTTTCTACGAACAGGAATACCGCGAAGCTGCTCAGACCTACTTGTTCATCACGAACAACTTCCCGCAGGATTCCATGGCATTCATGGCTATCGGTTCTGCTGCTCAGGTCTACGACACCATCGCCGACAAGAAGTCTGCTGCTGTGACTTACGAACTTGCTTACAAGCGTTATCCGAAGGATGAACGTACTCCGGGCTACCTCTATAGCGCCTGCTTGAGCTACGACGAAGCCAAGATGACCGACGAAGCAATCCGTTGTAACAAGGACCTCGTCCGCGACTACCCGAAGAGCTCCTACGCTCTCGACGCTGCCTTCTCCATCCCGATGGCTTACGGCAATGCTAAGAAGTGGGATATCGCTGCTACTGAATACCACAACTTCATCAAGGCCTACGGTAACGACGATAAGGAAAAGCTGATCGCTGCCTACATCGGTGCTGCTCGTGCCTACATGGAACTTAAGGAAGAAGACAAGGCTGTCGAAGACTACCGCAAGACTCTCGAAGCCTACGACAAGTACGGTCTTCAGATCAAGAATGCTGACCCGGGTGTTCCGGCTGAAGCTGCCTTCTACCTCGGTGAATACGAATACCACAAGATGGATCCGTATGTCCTGAAGGGCAAGGAAAAGGAAAAGGCCAAGACCATCAAGACCTTGGTTGATATCCTCCAGAAGGCTATGAGCCAGTACTCTAAGTCTGCTACCTACGCATCTGAACGCTGGACCTTCAAGGCCACCAACAAGATGGGTATGCTCTTCGTGACCATGGCCGCCAAGATCCGTGAACAGGAACTCAACGGCAAGAAGGAAGAAGAAAAGTTTGCTGAACGTATCGGTATCGTGCAGCAGCTCCCGAGCTACTATGAACAGGCTCGTCCGATCTTCCAGAAGAACATCGACCTCGCTCGCGACCAGGGCTTCTACAACCAGGACGTGATCGAAGCTGAAGAAGGCTACATCGAAATGTACTACCAGGGTTGCGCTGTGTTCGTCGAAGTGGCTGACGCATTCGCTAACTCTCCGCTGCCGGACTCCGCTTCTATCGTGAAGGAATACGTCGAATACGAAGGCATGGCCAAGGAAGACGCTATCGAAGCTGTCCATGAAGACTTGGAAGCTTACCGCGAAGAATTGACCAACCGTTCTAACGGCGCTAAGGAACTCGCTATCCCGCAGTGCGCAACCGGTATTAAGGCTGCTGCTCACTACGGTATCGAAAACCAGTGGACCGAAAAGCTCTTCGAACTCCTCAAGACTCTCGATGAAAACAACGAGACCTTGAACACCAAGATCGAAAAGTTCGACCCGTCTACTCTGTTCTCTGACCCGGCTTACTTCAAGACGAAGGCTCGTTTGGAACAGATCGCCAAGTCCGAAGTCATGACTCCGGAAGAACAGATCACGACTTATCGCGAAATCATCAAGGACGCCAAGGCTGAAAACGAAAAGCTGAAGGCTGAACTTGCTGACCTCCAGAAGCAACTCGCTGGCGGTGCATCTTCTACGACTTCTTCTTCCATGAACTCCATGGACGACGAACCGGAAGCTGCCGCTGAACCGGAAGCTGCTCCTGCCCCGAAGGCCAAGAAGAAGGCTGCCAAGAAGAAGGGCAAGAAAAAGTAGCGGTAAAAACAATTTTACGGGGAACCTAGTTCATAGGGTTCCCCTATTCTATAAGGGTAAAAATGGCGTTTTTTGAGTAGTAAACAAGATTTTACCGGCTCGACTACACAATTTTGCCCTAAAAAAGATTAAATATGAACAAAGATTTTTCAAAATAAACCAAAACACTCAATCAAGGAGTACTCTAATGTCTAAAATGCTTCAATCCTTCAGCCCGGAATCTGATGGTTACCAGTTCATGTGGATCATCCTCGTGGTGTTCATGATTGGCCTCGGCTTCTCTGTTGAACGCTTCCTTTACATCATGGTGAAGAGCGCTAAGGGCCGTAAGGATTTCTTGGCCAAGTTCGGCACTCACATCTCTGCTCAGCGCTATGACGAAGCCCTCAGCTATGCCAACGCAACCAAGCTCCCGATCGCTCGCGTGATGGCTGCAATCGTTGCTGCCCGTAACGGTGGCCGCGAAACCATGTCCGCTGCTTGCGACGCAGTGTTCCTGACCGAAGCTCCCCGTCTGACTCGTTACATTAGCATCATTCAGGTTATGGCCTCCATCTCCACGTTGCTTGGACTTATGGGCACCATTTACGGTCTGATCTACACCTTCGATGCCGTGGCTAACAAGCCGGCTGCAGAACGTGCCAAGGCCCTTTCCGATGGTATTGCTATCGCTATGGGTACTACTCTCCTCGGCCTTCTCTCCGCTGTGCCTCTTCTGGTCATCGTGGGCCTCCTCAACATGAACTCCGAACGCCTCATCCAGGAAATGGAAGAAAAGGGCCTCAAGATTATCAACTCCCTCGCTTAATCGAAGATCGAGAGATAATTTTAACGGAGTTATAAAACAATGGCAAGACAACTTAAGAAACCAGCCAAGCCTGAAGAACCGGACCTGTTGCCGGCGATGGGCTTGTTCACAATCCTGATTCCTATGCTGTTGTCTATGACCGCCTTCTCGAAGTTGGCCATCGTCGAAATCAACATGCCGGAACGCAGCATGATGAATATGACTGATGATCCTCCTCCGGAACCGGACCAGCAGGCTCTTAACCTCTCGCTCGCCATCACGCCTGAATATCTCGTGATCGGTGCCCGCGGTGGTTTCCAGCCGAACGTCTATTTCAAGGAAATGTGGACGTTCCGTTGCAAGTCCGATGCGCAGCTTATTACGCATGCCCCGGAAGATGTGAAGTCGGCCGTGGAAAGCGGTCATGGTCCCAAGTGCAAAGACGGATCCGAAATGGATAAAGAAAAGTATCTTTATGAAATCGAATCCATCGAACTCTGGGCCATCAACAAGGAATCCGAAGAAGACCCGGGCCGCGTGATTTGGGCCGTGTATTCTTCTCAGTCCGAAAATGTGCCTGACAGCGCATACGTGGACGGTAACAACGCATTCCTCGCTGCTCCTGGCGAAGGCGCTATGGGTCTGACCCCGCCGCCGATGCTCAAGAAGCCGAGCGCAGGCGCTGTGCTTGCAACCCTCACTCCGAACTCGGCTCGTACGCTGAAACCGGATGTGGCTGCAAAGAACATCATCTACCCGCTGTCTGCTTACGACTTGATCGCTAAGGACCTGATTCAGATCCATACGCAGTTCATTGACCTCGAAGACGTCGATAACATCATCATCGTTGCTAACGACGACACCCAGTTCGACAAGATCATTCAACTTATGGACCGCGCTAAAGAAGCCGGTTTCAGCAAGATCAACCTTGCTAAGCTGGGAGGTTAATCATGGCTAGAAGAACTCGTAAATTTAGCGAAGACGTACCTTTCTCCCTCACGTCCATGATGGACATGATGACCATTATTCTGGTGTTCATGATCAAGAACTTGGACGCTGAAGGTCAGCTTTTGACCCAGGCCGAAAACCTCATCCTTCCGGTGTCTACCTCTAAGATTCAGCCGAAGGAAGTGGCTCTGACGGTCGTGGTCGATAACAACTACGTTGTGGTCGATAACGCAAAGATCGTTCCTACCGAAGACGTCTTGAAGCAAGAAGATCTTCTTGTGACCAAGGTGGACTCCGTTCTTAAGGAACGCCGCGCAACGGAACAGGAACACGCCCTCAAGATGGGTCTTCCTGCTGACGAAGCCGGTAACATCATTGTGCAGATCGACAAGAACATCCCTTACGATGCAATGTATAAGGTCATGGCCACTTGTGGCTTCTCTGGCTACACGCACATTGCATTCGCCGTTATGCAGAAGAACGGAGGGGAGGAATAATTATGGCTAAAAAGAATACTCCCGAAATGGATCCGTTAGTAGCGTCCCTGATGCCGGAATCCGACAAGAAGATGGGTGCTATTGCCGGTATCTCTTTAGTCGTAGCTTTGGCTATCTGCCTTTGGGCTTCCATGTACGAACAGGTGGTGGACGAAGTCGTGTTCGACGACTCTGCCGCTGCTGATCTTACTGCTTCTATGACCATCGATGAAAAGAAGGAAGAGAAGAAGGAAGAGAAGAAGAAGGAAGAACCCAAGAAGCCTCGTAAGAAGGCTGGTGGTGGTGGCAAGCCGCGTGGTAAGGGTCAGCCCAACGCTCCCCAGACTCGTGGCGTGCTTAAGCTCTTGACTGCTCAGACCAAGAATGCCTCCGCAGGCGCCTATGACCTCATGAAGAACCAGAAGTTCTCCAAGGACATCGACAAGGTGCTGAAGGACGTGGCTGGCCTCCAGACGACGGGTAAGACCGTTCTCGGTGGTCGTCGCGGTAAGGCTGATGGTGGCTTTAACGAAGGTTATGCCGAAGGTGGTTCCGGTGGTATCGGTGACGGCCTGGCAGGTCTTCTCGGCGGCGGTGGCGGTGGTATCGCTACCAAGGCTAAGGGCTCCATCAGGACTCCGTCTGAACGCGATATCGACATGGGTGCCGGTGGTGGATCTCGTTCCGCTGCAGACATCATGAAGGTTGTGCGTCAGCGTACTCCGGGTCTCCGCCACATCTACAACAAGTTCCTGAAGAAGAAACCGGGCTTCCAGGGTAAGGTTACCTTGAAGTTCACGATCGCTCCGGGTGGCGAAATCATCAGCATCTCCATTGCTTCTTCTACGACCGGTTACGGCGAATTTGACGGCGAAGTCAAGAACGCTGTGAGCCGCTGGAAGTTCAGCAAGGTGAAGTCTGGTAACACCACTGTTACGATCCCGTTCACCTTCTCCGAATAATTCGGCGAAAACTTGAAAAAAGACCGGACTTTCCAGTCCGGTCTTTTTTTTATTTGTAAACGACGATAAAAGGCGTTTTGTATAAAAAAAGTTGGCTTTTGTTTAAAATTTTGTTGCGTTTTTCGTTTAATTAAACTAACTTTAAAACAGAAATTTCAATAGGAGTTTTCCAATGAACTTAAGAACAGCTGCCGCGGTTGGAGCCGCATTCGGTATTCTTGGCGTGGGTTCTGCTTTTGCAACCTTTGCACGTGTTGAATCCATGGGCAAGAACTCTACTTACATCATGGACGATGTAAGCATCTTCGACAACCCCGCAAACATCAACCTTTACTCCAACTATTTGATCGGTGGCTTCGGTGCCTATACCGACAACAACATGACTGCTGGCGGCAATGTTGATCCGCAGCACCCGACTTTTGGTGGCATTTTCTCGATTTCTTTTGGTGAAGACAACATTCCCGATCCGAAGTTCTCGATCGGTGGTCTCTTTGGCCGCATCAACACCGACCTCGCCATGTACCTGCCTGACTACGTGCAGACTGGCAAGAACACCTATGCTGTTGTTCCCGAAACGGTGACGAACTTTGATGGCTTCTTGGGCGGCACCTTCTCTAGCGGCGACGCTTGGGGCTTGCACATTTATATCGCTCATCAGGATGGTGGCGATCTCGATGAAAGCGGCACCTACCAGACTAACGACGATGCCTATGCCTCTATCGTTCAGTTGGACGCAGGTTTGAACTTCCAGACGGGTAGCGGCACCTCTTACGAATTGTCCGGCGGTATCGCTCGCGTGCAGTACGGCCCGGATCGCCACAGCTTCTTTGACGATGGCGACTTCACTATTCTCGGCAAGGCCCGTGCCTTCTTTACCATGGAAGCTATTGACGGCGAATTGGTTCCGGCAGCTTCTATCAAGCTCGCTCAGGCTCCTGGCATCGAAGACAAGCATGCTCAGGCTGGTATGGGTATTAATGTCGCTATGGACCGCGGTTTCTTCTGGCTTGGTCTTGACTTCATCTGGAACCAGAAGAAGGCTCATGACTGGTTCTACGACAAGACCGTGAACGGCGGCGCATGGGTTTATGATTCCCGTGACGACGAAGATCCGCACTGGGACAAGCGTTCCGACGTTGGTGGCAAGATCAGCTTCGGTATCGAACGTAACATCTGGTGGGATTGGTTCGTTATCCGCGTTGGTGGCCAGAAGGCCATGCTCTACACCGACTGCGAAGTGAACTCCAAGAACAACTACACCGATTCCCGCTATGGCATTTGCAAGGACAACGGTTCGTTCTTCTCTACCAACCCGCTGGCTGACGGCACTGTCGACGACCACGTTGGTTTCGGTTTCGGTATCAACATCGAAGAACGCCTGAAGATCGACGTGACCGTTGCTGAAGACCTGCTGTTCCGCAACCCGTTCCAGGGTGAAGGCCGCATCTTCTCTCGCCTCGATGCTACCTACTCGTTCTAATTCCTACGGAATTGCTCGGACTTGAATACGAAGACGCCCCTCTTGGAGGGGCGTTTTTGTTGCTTTCGGCGCGCCCTTTTTGTGTAGCTGAATTTTCTACTTTATGGGCATGAGATTACTTGTTTGTGTATTGGCATTTGCAGCTTTGCTCGCGGGCTGTTCCGAACCGACGGAACGCATTGAGAACAAATTAACTGACTACCTGCAAGATGACTTGAAGTTCATGGTGGCAGAAACCATGAAGTCTTCTAAAACGCGCGAAGGACTCCTGGACACGCCTTACTACCGGGTCAAGGACTTTAGGCTTTTCGATGGTGCTGAAGCCCGCATTTATGCGGCCTATGCCGAGGTGGATTTCTTTATCTACAAAGACATCGCCATGCACGAGAAGCGCAAGTATCGCTACGATGTGAACACGCGCGGCTGGGACCGTTACAAGAAAGAATGGAAGTTCGGCGCGGACTCGCTCCGTTAGTTTTTTTATATTTCTTTATGGAAGTTAAATCTTAAAAAAGGATTGGATTTTGTTCGGCCTCTTTTCTTGCGATATCGGTATTGACCTCGGCACAGCGAATACGTTGGTCCATGTGGCAGGTCAGGGAATTGTCATTAATGAACCCACGGTTATTGCGGTGGACAGCAAAAATAACCGTGTGTCTGCCATCGGTTTCGAAGCGAAAAAGATGCTTGGCCGTACGCCTGGCGAAAGCCGTGCCGTGCGCCCGATGCGTGATGGCGTGATTGCCGATTTCGAACTGGTGGAAAACCTTTTGCAGACATTCATCAAGCGCGTGCAGAAGTACCCGCTGTGGATGGTGAAACCCCGCGTGGTGGTCGGTGTCCCGTCTGGAATTACCGAAGTGGAAAAGCGTGCCGTGATCGATGCTGCCAAGCAGGCCGGTGCCAAGGAAGTCCACCTGGTGCACGAACCCATGGCTGCCGCTATCGGTATGGGTATCCCTGTGGAAGACCCTGTGGGTAACATGATTGTGGATATTGGCGGTGGTACCTCCGATATCGCCGTGATTGCTTTGAACGGCACCGTTTGTAACGCCTCTGTGCGCGTGGGTGGTGACGAAATGGACGAAGCCATTGTCCGTTACCTGCGCACCATGTACAACCTTTGCGTGGGCGATAGCACTGCTGAACAGATCAAGATTCAGATTGGCTCTGCCAGCCCTCTGGAAGAAGAGTTGACCATGGAAGTGAAGGGTCATGACTTCTTGGCCGGCATGCCGCGTACCACGACCATTAACAGCGCCGAAATCCGCGAAGCCTTGAACGAACCTGTGACGGCCATTATCGAAGCCGTGAAGCAGGCCTTGAGCATTACTCCGCCGGAACTCTCTGCCGATATTTACGACAAGGGTATCATCATGACGGGCGGCGGCTCTCAGCTGCGCGGCTTTGATGAACGTATTCGTAAGGAAACGGGTCTTTCGGTGAACGTAATCGATGAAGCTCTGACTTGCGTCTGCAAGGGTGCTGCACGCATTCTCGAAGACTTGGATAAATATCGCCCGGTTTTGATTGCATCTTCGAATTAATTTGACAGGGCTCGATGCTTAGGGCGATTCGCTTTATTGTCGACTTGTTTACGCAAAGGCACGGTATCGTTGCCTTTGTCTTTTTCTTGGCTCTCGGCCTTTTGATGAGGCAGGCTCCGAATACGATTCGCGAGAGTATTGTCTCGTCGGCTGTGTCGACGCTGTATTTCCCTGCGCAGCGGCTTGTGTCTGCGGTGGGGCATTACAAGGCTGTAGCGCTTGAAAATGAACAACTGAAAGAAGAAAACGCACGCTTGAGGCAAGAAACCTACCATGCCCGCGAAGGCTTGCAGGAACTCGCCCGACTGCACACGCTAGTCCGATTTGACGACAAATGGGATTTCCCGATTGTGACAGCCCGCGTGATTGGACACAACCCCGGAAGATTCCTTACGACGATGGTGATTAACCGCGGTACAGAACATGGCGTGAAAGAAGACATGCCTGTGTTTTCGATGAACGGCTTGGTCGGTAAAATTTCGAAAGCGCACATGAGCCATTCGCGGGTGCAGTTGCTTGTGGATCCGAACCTTAAGTTGTCTGTAATGGATCGCCGTACTCGCGTTGTGGGCTTCTTGGAATCGATGGACGGTGTTCGCTTGACGGCTCTTGTTCCGACCCATGCGGGCGTGCATGCAGGCGATACTCTTGTGACTTCTGGCTTGGGTGGCATTTTCCCGAAGGGCATTCCTGTGGGCACCGTGAAAGAAGTCCGCAAGTCCGACCTCGATGTGATGCGCCAGATGGAAGTGAGTCCTTTCCAGGATTTTTCGATTCTTGAAGAAGTGTTCGTGATGGAAAAGGAACCGGATTGGATTATCAAGGAGCTGCTCGATGAATAATTTAGGGTGGCTTAAATCTCTTATTTTATTCGTAATCGTGTTTGCCTTGCAAATGACGGTTGCCGAATGGCTAAGCTTCTTTGATGTGGCGCCCGATTTCGTGATGATTTTTCTTGTGGCGATCGCCATTAGAAGAGGTCCTACGGCTGGCTGTTTTTGGGGCTTTGTCGCTGGCTTTACGCAAGATGTGTATGCGCCGGTGGAATGGCTCGGTGCAAATACGATTGCCATGACGGTGGTCGGCTATGCGGTGGGTCAGCTTGAAGAAAGATTCCTTTCGCTCAACTTGCCTGCTAAAATCGGCGTGCTTGGCCTTGGCTTTTTTGTGAGCGACATGATTTACTTTGCGGTTACGGGACTTTCCAAAGACGTTATCACGAATTTGTTCCTTACGAAATCGCTGCCCGAATGCATTTACACGATGCTGATTGGCGGCATATTCTTCTACCTGGATTTAGGAAGTAAAAAGAAGAAACATGCTTAAGGGAATGTCTGAAAACGAGACCCTGCAAAACAGAAACTGGAATGTATTGATTTACATGACAGGTGTTGTGGTCTTGTTCTTCATTCTGATTCTGCGCCTGTTTTCGCTACAGTTTACCCATTACGATGAAAACCTGCAACGTTCCGAAAACAACCGCCTGCGTAAAGTGGTCTTGGTGGCCGAACGCGGTTACATTTATGACCGCAATGGCGAAGTGCTGGTGCGTAACCGCCCCTCTTACCAGATTGCCTTGACGGCAATTAACATGCCCCGCAAAAAGGCGGAACGCGATTCCTTGTTCATGAGGTTGCTTGGAATCAAGGATGCTTCGGGTGAGCGCCTGTTCGATTCCCTTTCGCTGGATACGGCTTTCCAGCGTTCTCGCTGGATCAAGAATAGGCCGATTCGCCTGCTTGAAGATGCGACTGCAGAACAGGTGGCAATTATCGAAGAACGTTCCGAAGATTTGCCCGGTATTATGACGGTGATTGAATCTCGCCGCGAATACCCCTATGGCACGCTTGCCTCCCATGCGCTGGGTTACACCAGCGAAATTTCGGAAGAACAGCTCAAGTTGCCGGAATACGAAGGCTATACGCAGGGCGACCGAATCGGGCAAAAGGGACTTGAACAATTTTACGACAAGGAATTCCGCGGCGTTAACGGCATGAAGCTTGTGGAAGTGAATGCTTCTGGCCGCGAAGTGGGTTCGCTTGATGGCGTCGAGGGCACGGAGCCTGTGCCGGGACTTCGCCTGGTGTCGACGATTGATTTGCGCCTGCAGAAGGTTGCCGAAGAGGCGATTCCTGATTCGGCGAAGGGTGCGCTTGTTGCCATTGACCCGCGCAATGGTGAAATTCTGGCGATGGTTTCTTCGCCGCGACTGGACCCGAATATTTTCTCGCTGAAAAAGCGCGAACGTAACAAGGGTTGGGCGCATGTGGCTCTCGATTCCATGAGACCGCTTACGAACCGCGCGATTTCGGGTACGTATCCGCCGGCATCTGTTTTTAAACTGGTGACGGCGGGCGCTGGCCTTGAAAGCGGAATCTTGACCGAGAACAAGTACTATTCCAAGCCCTGTACGGGTGGCTACCAGTACGGGGCGCGCTACCAGAAATGCTGGGGCACGCATGGGAGCCTCAATGTGGTGAATGCAATCCGCTTGAGTTGCGACGTGTTCTTCTACCAGGCGGGTCTCGATATCGATATGGCCCGAATTAATGAATTTGGCCGCCGCTTCGGTTTGGGCGAAAAACCGCTTGGAGTCGATATCCCCGGTGAAAAGGGTGGCTGGCTTCCGGATTCAGCGTCGTTTAACCAGAAGAATAAACGCTTGGGTTGGCGCTGGGCTCGCGGCTTGATTTTGAACCTTTCGATTGGCCAGGGGCAGATTGTAACGCCTTTGCAGCAGGCAACCCTGATTGGGTCGCTTGCAACAGGACGTGGCGTTTATAGACCCCACTTTATGAAGGAACTCCGCGATATCGACGGTAACGTGGTTCGCCGCTACGAGCCCGAAATCGTTCGCCCGGGTAACATGAAACCGTATACCCATCGTATTTTGCTTGCGGCTATGGATTCCGTGGTGAACCATCCAGGAGGTACGGGTAAGCGCGGCGC
>Ga0265298_10006369_pt1 | contig 14597 bp, 29 predicted proteins | sample AusTroGonzalo_MG_3_FD_193486 | JGI IMG/M metagenome (GOLD analysis project Ga0265298, IMG submission 193486) | Bovine rumen microbial communities from tropical cattle in Woodstock, Queensland, Australia - Gonzalo_01 | ecosystem: Host-associated > Mammals > Digestive system > Stomach > Rumen ... | reverse complement strand
GGACGAGGAGTTCACGAAATGGATTGTCGGCTATCTGCACGACGAGCGCCACCTTGGCATCCCCATCGCACAGCGCGAGCTGGCTATCTCGCTGCTCGACTACTGCGGTACGGTGGTGGGCGACAAGACCGTCAAGGCGGCCATGAACCGCATCAACAGGAACCTGCCGGACTATATCCGTACCAGTGTCTATGTGATGAACCCCAAGCGCGTGCTGAAGACACAGACCGACGAGGATCTGGGCTTCCGTCGTACCGCCGCATGGATGTACCCATCGAACCCCGACGGCAGCATCATGCTCGACCGCGAGGGCAACCGTCTGCCCCGTGTGCTCGACAAGAAGAAGCAGTACCGCACCTACTACTTCTACCGCAAAGGCACCGTGCCCAAGCACAAGTTCGACGAAGCCCACATCGGAGACGCCGACTACGTGCAGCCCGCACCGGAGACCGACCCCGAAGCGACGACGGCCACCGTATCGCAATAGTGCAATAACGCAATAACGGAGTAACGCATGGCATACAAACGCAAACAACGCATTCTGAGGGTCATCCGCCATTCGGCACTGACGGGCAAGGCGGTATGGGTGAGCCACCGACGCAGCTACCAGACGGAGTGGAAAGCCTACAAGACGGCCTGCCTGAAAGAGGTGAACCGCATGCGACAATGGGCACACACCGTGAACCGCCGACGGAGGAACATCGTGCGACTGTTGGGCGAACTGACCGCCAGCCTACCCATCCTGGGCGACATACCGCAAGAGCAACGCACGGCCGCCAGAGTGCTGACACACTTGGCCGACAACGAGCCACCCAAGCAGTCGGACTTCTACGACCACATCTGCGAGGAGAAACGACAGAAGCGAAACGCCAAGAAACGACTGAAACGATGGCAAGAGAAATACGGAAACAAGAACGTTGAAACATGACACAAGACATAACATTTCAGACCTTCTGGGACCGCTACGGCAAGAAGCGTGAGCGCAGCGATGCAGAGCGTGCCTGGCAACGGCTGACCGTCAAGGAGCAGCAGCAGGCCGTCGACGGACTCGCCGCCTACCACAAGCGACAGGGAGCCAACATTCCCTACCCCGCCGCCTACCTGAACCAGCGGCTGTGGCAGAAGCCCAAGCGCAGCCAGCGCGGACGGTGTTCAACGGTTCCCCCGTCGAAAGCCACCGACCCCTTCTCTGAAATGGAACTATGGTAACGCTATGATAGAATATTGTGAAGCAGTGGACGGCAAGCCGAAAGAAGAGCCCCGTCCGAAAAAGGAACATAAAGACATACCGGAGCCCACGGACTTCCGTCCCCATGGCTACGAGTGGTAACAAATAAACATAACGAATAACTATTATGGAAACGAAAACGAAACGACCCTTTGCGGGAAATGGTTTATCTCGCACGGCCATGGTCTTCAAGATTGCCACGGTGGCAGGTCACAAGCTGACCCCTCCAGAGCTGAACAAAATCAAGAACGTAAACCCTCGCTCACTGGAGCAAGTCTATAACCAGGTCATTGGGGGGGGGTAATTCTGGCGATGCCCTGTTTGCATTGAGACTGATATTGAAGTAGACCACGGAATTTAACGCAGGTGAGAGTCCTGCACAATAATAACCCAACAAATTTTTATAACTATGATCAAAATTATTTTCGAGGTCAGTGAAGACTTCATCAGAGAGAATGCAAGCCCAGAGGCAACATCGGCTAAGATGAAAGCAGCGTCAGAAGGTCGCGCAATGAAAGTCCTATTCGACATGATAGGCTTCAGTCAGCTCAACAAGCAGATTGAGCAAGGTAAGACAGAGTTCATGGTAACGCCCGACAAGTTGGATGACAAGTCGATGGAATTGTTCAACAACGAAATCGGAGAAATCTGCGTGCTTGCTGCTTTCAGCGAGACTGACAAGAAGGACGAAAAGAAAGAGAGTAACTGATTATGATTTACGCAAGACTTATTGGAACAGTGGTCGGAATACTGATACTGGTGTACTACATTTTTGTGGTACTCCAGTGCTTCGGCCTGATTCGCTTCTCACACGAGAAGATTACCTTCCCGAAGGTACTGATACCGTTTCTTTACTTTTTCAAATAACGAAAATCATTCACTTAAAACATCACAACTATGAAACAACTTCAAGTTTCCAAGAGTGCCCTCGTAGGCATCTTCTCAGCAGTCATCGTCGTTATCATGCTCTTCCTTTTCATGGGAGCCTTCGAGGACTGCGACAAGTCTAAGATCTACGTCAACCAGTACCCCTTCACTGGCAACTACGCTGTATGGACTGAAGGTGGTCTACAGCAGCAGTGGTGGGGTAATACCTACGAATACTCGAAGACCACACAGGTGGAGTTTACGGGTGCTGAGAAGAATGCTGACGGCTATGTGGCTTCTGGCGACAACCCCGCCGCAGCCGTAACCTTCAACGACAAGGGACGCGGCTTTATCATCGGCTCACTGCGTGTAGTGCTACCCACCGACTTTGCACACATGTCGAAGATTCAGCAGGACTTTGGCTCTGAACAGGCACTTATCTCTACCCTTGTTCGTCCTACCCTCTACAAGGTCGTAACGTCCTGTGGCCCGCTAATGTCATCGCTAGAGTCCGTGTCAGAGACCCGTACCGACCTGATTCAGTACATCACCGACCAGCTGAACAATGGCGTGTACAAGACAAAGATTAAGAAAGTGGAGGTAGTAAACGAGCTGACAGGCGACAGTGACGTAGTGGCAAAGGCTGAGCTCATAAACGACGGCAATGCCCCAGGCGGCTACAAGCGTCAGGAGGTGTCACCGTTCTCGCAGTACGGCATTACCTGTAACCTCGTCTCAATTACCGATATCAAGTACGACAAGGCTACGCAGGACCAGATAGACGCACAGAAGGGTGCTAACCTCGCCGTCATCACCTCAAAGACCAAATCACTGGAAGCCATCCAGAAGACTATCCTCGTGACCGAGCAAGGTAAGCAGGCCGCAGAGACTGCCAAGTGGGAACAGGAAAAGGAGAAGGCACGCGCCGTGACCAAGGCACAGCAGGAGTTCGAGGTGGCTAAGCTCGAAGCCGAGAAAGCCGAGCAGGTAGCCCGCAAGGTGAAGGCCGAGGGCGAGGCCAAGGCTGCTGCCAACAAGGCACTCGTAGCCGCTGGTCTTACCCCGTTGGAGAAAGCTACCATCGAGAAAGAGACCGCTATCGGCGTCGCTCAGGCTCTAGCCAACAGCAACGTCCGCTGGGTGCCTGATGTCATCATGACGAACGGCAACGGTTCTAACAACGCCATGGATGCCGTCGGTCTGAACATGATGATGGATATCGTGAAGAAGATTAATAAGTAAATATCACCCCCTACCCCGGAAAGGTGACAGTATGAAGAGCCATAAGATAGTGTTACAAGTTCTATAAGAGAGTCATGTCACTTTTCCGGGTTTCAAAAAAACTAGAGCTAGAATTTTCAAAAAAGCAGTAGAATTTTAAAAAATAGCTCTAGAATTTTTTAAAACAGCACTTAGAATAAAAAATTTAACTCTTAAAACGAAATATGGAGAACGAGAAGAAAGCATTCCTGCTGACGGAGGAAGAACATCTCTGGGACGTAGCCCTGCGAGGCATTGGCATTCAGCTGCCGGACGAGTATGTATTACGATTCAAGCGACTGCTGGATCTGTACGGACTGAGAGGACTCGAAAAGATTACCCTTGACGACATGGTAAACATAGAGGAAGAAGCCCGCACGGACTTGAACAAGAGAATGGAGAAAGCGGAGAAGGAGGAATAGAACTATGGGAATAGATAACGGACAAAGCCAGGAGGCTCGAATGGCAAGGCAGGAGTCGGAGTTCATCAAGCGCATTGAGGACTTCGCCAGATATATAGGTCCTGAGTATATCACCGCAGATAACAATCCACGCTCGCTATGTATCATCGCAGCCGACTGCCTGGATGCAGAGAGTGGCAAGCATGCCATGGCGCATGTCCTGCTGGGTAACAATCGCGTGGGCCGCTGTGCCCTGCGCTCGATGATGGAGGACAACGATGTGTTTGCAGCACAGATACATGAACTCTTCGATGACGATGGCGAGAACAGGACAGTGGAGGATCTGGACGAAGAGATAGGCAGCAAGCAGAAGCGGCTGACGGTTTCTGTATGGGTGACTGTTGGTATCGGTATGTGGGCTGCAGTAATCATTGCCATGCTGATTGCAGGAGTGGCCAACTGGATAACCACCGTGTCGAACCTGCTGCTGATGGCATGGACGGCATGGCTCGTCATTCGTGACATCCTATCGCTGCGACGCTCTCTTGGCCGCCTGCGCCAACAGCGTAAGCGTGCCGCTGGTCGTCAGAAAATGATGAACCGTGTGTCACAGTTCGCTGACTTTCTCCGCCAGATGAGAGCCCAAATCGAAGAGGACGCTGGCGATGATGATGACGAAATTTAAGAAGGAGTGACGTATGATTACACTGACATTAGACTGGCGCGAGGTGCTATGGTGGATGCAGGGCGGTATGGCAGGGAGCCACAACTGCTGGGATGTATATCGGGACATGGTGAACAGCGTGTGGCCGCAGTGCTCTGAACAGGAGCGTAGGAACATGTGGCGGATTATGCGGCGCGAACTTGGGTTCTACTGGCGACCGGACGGGTGGAGCGGCAAAGAGCCTGACCCGCACGGCGAGGGACCGTGGAAGAAGCCGCTCGACTATGAAGACCCGAAATGGAACAATAAGGACTGCATCTTTGACATCACTCCGTGGATGTACTTCCGTCAGGTGCTCGCCCGCTTCGATCCCGAGAACCAGTATGCTGTGACGCTGCGGGCTGAAACAGACGAAGAAGTGGAAGGCTCACTAAGAGGACTGTCGAAGGATGTCATCATCAGCTCGCCGACGCTCATGCTCTCGGCGGACAAGACGCGTTACGGATGGAGAATGGATAAACCACTGGTGGTCCGTACCTACAAGTGGCAAGACCCGAACGGAAAGGATGCCTACTTCATAGACTGGCGCCGCCGCTGCGACCCAGAAAAGATCACGAATGTGGAGAAAATGGAGATTCCCGACACGGGAGAAATGTAGGAGGAGTGACTATGGCAAAGACGCTACAATGCCCGCACTTCATCAGTTACGGCGGTTTGACGCATGGCTGTATGCTTGGATATTTCCCCGCCAACTGCGAGACGTGTACGTGCCCTGACAAGCGGTACATCGAGATAAGAACAACGACAAATACCAGTGAGCTATGACCTACGAAGAGAGGCAAAAAGCTGTGTGTCAGCAGTGCCACAGCCAGAGAGCAATAGAATGCGGATTTGTGAGCCGAGGATTGTCAAGCAAATGTTCGTACCTTCAGGACGTGATGTACGGATGGGAGTTGGGGCAGAAGGACACCATCGAGGCGATAAACGCTATGGTTGATCGGATGATGTCTGAGGAAATGTCGTTCTACGAGACTGCATGCAAGGATGGTGACGAGGAGGTGTCAAGTTCTCCAATGGTATATACACGGCTGCAAATGCTACGGGCAGAAATCGACAAATTGATTAAAACGGAATAAATATGTTTTCACTATTAGAGCAGCATATTGACGAATCGTGGTGGTATCATCCTGGCGATACGTTTGAGACGGAGACAGAGGTGGAGCAGCGCTTTCAGGAGGAGTTTGGCACTTACGACCCAGAGCGCCCGCACATGGCCTTCGAGCACAATGAACCACTGTGTCAGGATCAGTCCACCTGCACGTTCGACTTCAAGACATTTGAGTTCGGTGGCATGGTGTTCTGGCCAAAAGCATTGAAAGGGACATTTAAAAGATAAAAGAATAAGATTATGGAACAAAAAGAGAACGCCATTATCATTGATGGCAAAAAGTATGAGTACCGTGAAACAAAGTACCCAACTGGGCGTGAAACATGTGAGAATTGTGCGTTACATGAACAATGTGCGAAACTTGAAGATTCTGTACTATGTGATGCGTTCGATATAGCGGACAACAATACATGGAACTTCCAAATTGCAGGTGACAACGTGCAGACTGGCGACGATTGTCTGACCTCCGACAAGGTGTACGACTTCTATCAGGAACGCTCGGTAAAGGCGGGCGAACGTGCCGACCAGCTGGCGTGGATGTTTATCGTGATGATGACGGGCGGCTTGATTTCTGGTCATGCCTTCCAGACGTTCTCGGTGTGCGCAGCGCTGTCAGTCCTCTATCTGCTGCTGTCGGTTATGCAGGCCGTATGGCAGACGTTCACCTCATGGATCTTCATGCGTCAGATTGAACGTACAGACATCAAGCCTAGCGACTATCCGTCGTGGGTCGGCGGCGGTGCCTGGCTCTTCTTCTGGCTGAAGAAGATAACCATCGCCACTGCTGTATGCTACTTCGTTCATGCAATATTCGAGTAATAAAAGAATAGCGACTATGGAAACAGCAAAGTATCTCTGTGAGTTCTTTTTCACGAACTTCTGGCACTGGCTTGGACTGGTGATTGCTTTGATGGCCATCCGCTTCGGTACCGTCATCATCGACAAGAGCCATCAGGCAATTATTGATAAAAGAGACAAGAAGGAGGATTGACTATGAAACAGTACGTTTACTACCAAAACTCCACCACCGTATTTATGGCCTTTGGTGGTAGGCAGTTTGCCTTAAAGCAGGGCGATATCATCACAGCCAATAGTGATGGTGATTACGAGTTCGAGGGGAATGTGTTCTTGGTCGGCAGACAAGACCTCAGAAACAAATTCCAGCGCGTCTATACCATTGAGGAACAAAACCGCTACGACCGCATCTACGAGCAAGCTATGCTGTCTGCCATGCAGGGAATGATTATCAAAGGATGGAGTGTGTCTGAGAGTAAGACGGTGGCACAGAACGCCATCGACTTCGCCGATGCACAGGTAAAGGAATTAAAGGATAAAGAGTTTTGATTATGGCAAAAGTAATGATTGACATTCCAGACCGCTACATCGACGCAGTAAAAGGTCTGATGTTGGCTGCCGTAGATAGTGAGCAGGAGGTCCAGAAAACGGAGCGGGCCGCCGACCTGTTGAAGCAGGCCACGGAACCCATAGTGATTGACACGACCGATGCAGGCATCTTCGCGGGCGACGAAAAGAGCTGCAAGCAGATGTATCTCGCCGTCGGCGCATTCGCCTTTGCTCAGGTGATAAAGGATATGGAGGGGTGAGTATGAAACAAAGACTATTATTTGAGGGTGAGCTGAGCGACCCTGAGTTAGACAAGGTCCTGCCAAAATTGATCAGCAAGGCGATTGAGACAGAGCAGGATGTATATGTACGTTGGAACGGCGTAACGCTCAGGGTGAGCTCGACGGACACCGTGGACATGCTGATGGCTAAATATAATGAACAACTAATTGTCAATGGAATGTACGACAGACTGAAAGCGCCTATTGACGGACGCGACAAACACCTCTACCGCATCAAGAACCGACTGGCAGAGTTCTATATTGTGGCTCACTCGTTTGACGAAGCAGCCAACGAAATGAAGAAGCGACTCGACAAGGCCGACTACGGATTTACATCGTACCGCACCGTGCCAGGTATCGACCATCTGGCCGTGCAGCACTTCTACAACGACAAGCAGTCATTTGATGACAGCGAGGCAAACCTAATCATTGTGGGGGACTGACTATGGACTGGAGAAAAAGAGAACTTGACAAGCTGCTGCGCGAGGAGTTTGAGAAACGAGGATTCTACCTCGTAGGCAGTGGACCGGTGGAGTGGGCACCGATGATTAACTATTTCAAGAGCCATGCGGCTGTTGAGAAGTACCTGAAACTGGAAGCGATGGACTACAAGTATGTGGCCTACAAGAACCTGGGTGCGACGGTTGGCTTCGACGGCAATACGAAGCAGGACGTTATCACGGCATGCCTTTTTGTCAAAATTGGGTCGTGCAAGCGCGAGATAAATCCCATTGCGGATTTGGCCATGTTCTATCGTGGACGCTTGTATAAGTGTACATGTGAGTGTAGACATTTCTTTTTCGAGATTGGCTACGTCCGATCTTCTGATGAGTTGAAGGACATGACGAAAGAAATTTGGGAGTGTACCGAGCGTGTCGTTTTTCAGTGGCAACACACCGTCCGTACGCTCATTATTGAGAATCGCTGGCCGGAGGGGAATTATATATCGGACATTAAATTTTTGGAGGACTGACTATGTTAGTATCAATATTTGTTTGGACTTTAGAGTCCGTAGTGATAGTAGTTGCTTTAAGCATTGCCTTACTGCTAATTGTAGTAGGTCTGGTAAAGCATGTGTTCGACGTGACATTCAAGAAGCATTGCCGCAAGTGCAAACACTGTTACTTGCATTCCGTTCCGAGTGTAGGTGACGGCAGTACGTACAAGTGCGACATCAAAGGAAAACATCGCACCATCAGGACAGGTAAGGACTGTGAATATGTATTTTGTAAAGACTATAAGGAATAATAACGTATGGAAATAACATTAAGCGATTTCATTATCTACGGCTATGTGGTGCCGTTGCTGATCATGCTTGTGTGGATGTCGTGGCGCATCTGTTCATACCTGAAAGCAGGAGAGTGGTTCGCGTCGCGCTTTATGAAGGATTGTTGGCCGTTGCTTATCCCTGGTATAAGCCTGTGGGGAGTGTGTGCGCTGCTTATGATTGCCATGGTGGCATTCAAACATTGGACCGAAAGACATTTAGGAAGAATTTAAGAAGTAAGACTATGCGAGAGATTCAATTTAGAGCGAAGCCGTGCTATAACGGCATTGGTACGAAGTCGTGGGTGTACGGCACATTTGAGTACATCGCACAGCGGCGCATCAGCCCTGGGGCGACGGACAACGGAACGTTTGAGTCGCGACAGGACAAGGGGCGCATCAGGGACATCTGCGGCACGGAAACGGAGGTGCTGTGCGATACGGTCGGGCAGTACACGGGGCTGATTGACAAGAACGGCAAGCGCATCTATGAGGGCGACATCCTGAAAGTGGATGAATACTTCAACCAAGGATTTAACATCTTCGACAGCAAGGAGCGTGAGGAAATGTATAACACGTTCACGCTCGATGAACTGAAGGGGCATCTGGAGCGGACGTATGTCTCGCGTGTTGGCTGGGAGGGTGGTACATTCTGCATCAGCAGTTATGCGCCAGATGACGACGGTTATTTGGATACATATCTCGCCTGTTTGTTTGGAGATATGAAGCGAAGCCATCCTATCTTTGAGTTTGAGGTGCTCGGCAACATCTACGACAACCCCGACATTAAGTTCGGGCGAATGTTCACAGCAGAAGGATATAGATAAATACTGGAGGACTAATTATGTTTGACTTAAAGAAACTTGAAGACAACAACGCGATATTCTGGATATTCAAGTTCCCCGAATACCGCAAGATTGCGGCTGAGTGCGGATGGGCTATTGCCATACACGGTTCCGCAGTTCACGACCTCGACCTCATGGCGATGCCGTGGGTAGAGAGCCATACCAGCGCCGATGAGCTGGCACAGCGGCTGACGGACACGGAGCAGCCTAACTTCCGCCGACCCTACGAGAAGTCGAAGCCAGGCGACAAGCCCAACGGGCGCATCGTCTATACCATCTTCGTGGGAGGAACGTATATTGACTTAAACGTAATCGAGCATCCTGGAAAGAACGCCATCGTGGAGAGCGTTATCGACTGGCTGCACGCCCATACGGCTATGAGTGAGTTTGAATACGAGTTGATGAGAAAAGAATTGGAGGGCTGACCTATGACACAGGAGCAATTAGCGTATGTCCGGGCACGGTACCCTACAACCACGGCGCTGGTGATTGCCAGGGAGCTGGGCGTCGCAGAAGGCACCGTATATAAATACACCCGACTCATGGGGCTGAAGAAAAACCAGGAAGTGAAGCACCGCATGCTGAGCGAGTATGGCAAGATGGGCGGCAAGGCCAGTGCCAAGCAGAGCAGGAAGGATGCCAAGGAGCGGGCGAAGACGGAGGCCGGCCACAACCTGCTCGTGGAGAATGCCGACACGCTCGACACATTGGCCAGTATGCTGTGCGGATTCGGACGCTATGACTACTACCCCGACAAGAAAGGCCGTGCCATACCCATCGAGGCTGTGCGCGAGCTGCTGCGAATCGGGGCCACGTTCAATCCTCTGCCCATCGAGGCCATCAGGGAATACCTGAGAATGGGTCATGAGTTCCAGAAACGGAAAAGAAAGAAATAACGATATTTTTTAACCCTTAAAAACAAAAACATTATGAGATCAAGAACAGCGAAATGGTTCATCTGCATCATGAAGTACGAGAAGGTGCAGGAGAACGGCATGCAGAAGAAAGTGACAGAGCAGTATGTAGTGGACGCGCTGAGCTTCAGCGAGGCAGAGGCACGTATCATGGAGGAGATGGCGTCGTACATCAGTGGCGAGTTCGAGGTGGCGAACATCAACCCAGCACCGTTCAATGAGATTTTCTTTACGGACGACGAGACTGCCGACAAGTGGTACAAGGCGAAGCTGCAGTTCATCACCATCGACGAGAAGACGGAGAAGAAGAAGCGCTCGAACGTCACCTACCTGGTGCAGGCTGGCAGTCTGGAGGGTGCCCGCAAGAACATCGACGGGGTGATGGGCACAACGATGATCGACTATGTCATCGCAGGCGTCAACGAGACACCGATCATGGACGTCTTCGAGTACACGAAGAGCGAGAAGCCAGAATTTGAAACCACGGAGTAAACAGTTACGGCTATGGCAAAACACAAAGACTTTCAGCCGTGGATAGACTACTTCAAGATGCTGCAGACGTACGAGGAGAAAGGCTTCCTGCAGACCGAACAGGAAAAGCACGAAGCCTATGTCACTGAGCCTGCGCTTTACACGCTGGCGGGCTGCAGCTTCTCGAACCGTGAGCTGGGCATGGGCATCGACGTGCCACAAGTCATGACACGGGTGGGCAACCTGGTACGCCATCTGCGCACCTATGTCGAATGGAAGGCGTCGTTTACCGTTGGCGCATGGCCGTCGGAAGATAAGCCCTTCGCCGTCCACGTGGTGAAGGACACGGAGCCGCACGACCTGCTGCATACCATTGTACTGACCACGCGTCGCCCGTGGTGGAAGCTCTGGATGAAGCACGACCACTTCGAGGTTATCAGCTACTAATCCTCCCTACCCTACTACAGAAAAAGACCGCTATCCCTCTCGGACGGCGGTCTTTCAGTTTTATTACCTAAATAACTAAAAACCTAAAACTATAAATATTACTACTAACCTAAAACATCTTATAGGAGAAAGCACCGCTGTGTTTCTAACAATCAAACAATTTACTACTTATATGAAAAACATACCTGTATTGTGCTCTAATCTATGTGCTCGTTGTATGGCTCTATTTCCGCAGGCTCTGGCTCTTCTACGCTCTGTGCCTCCATGTCGCAGTTGTTGACTGCTGGCGGCTGCATAGGCTCCAGACCCTTACGGATGGGCTCTCCGTCCTTTCCGTAGGTCTGCGTGAACTTGCAGACAAACATGGCACCAACCGGTATGCCGATGATGTACTGCTCGATGTCCGTCCACCACTCATGCGGCTGTATGCCCAGCTGTGTAAACGCCTCGTGGATGGCTATGGCGGTACCGCTGATGAGTCCGCATATCCACATCACACGGCGGAAGAACACCGGCATGTGGTTCTGCCAGCGCGACCGCAGGGTTTGCCAAAACTTATTTATCGTCTTCATATCGTTTATTGTCTCTTAACCTTAATGCCAGGATCGGATATCAATATCAGGTTGCTCAGACCCTTCACGTCGGACGACAGTCCTTGAATGTCCGTCCTTACTCCTCCTACCTGCTCAATGAACTTCTTTTCCATGGAGTTCATCTTCTCCAGTATTTCGTCCTGCTTCTTTGAATGGCTGTCGATACGTTTCTGTTGGTTGTCTACTGTCTTCTCCAGTATGGCCACACGGGTACGCAGGTTATGCACCCAGCCAATCAATCCCACAATGCCCGCAATAAACACGGGCAAAAGGTATGGCCATAAATCTAGCATTAAATTATTCATCGTTTTCTGTTCCTCTTTTTGCCAGCAATATAACCAACCGCTCCCGAAAATGCAAGGGCAGACGAGTCGAGCGCAGAACCACAAACTTGTTTGATGGTTATGCCGAGGCGATGAATGCCTTCGGCGAAGCCAAGGGCAGACGTAATATTGTTGCCCTTGATTTCCCGCCCATGGTCATGTAAATTTGTGGGTATAAAACAATAATAACCAACACAAAAACTAAACGATTATGGCAAACGAAGTAACAGTTGATCCACGCTACCTTTCTTACGACAAGGCAGAGGTAGAGGAGTTGCTTGGCAAGGTAGATAACGCTGACGCTGAGCCGACAGAAGATAGTACAAACATGATTAGCAGCGGAGCCGTACATGAGGCGCTGGGTAATTATGTGGCCAAGGAGGACTTGAATGAGGCTCCTGAAGAGGAAGTTCGCAATATCGTGAAGAACTGGGAACCACAGGTTGAACCCGAACCAGAACCCGAAGGAGAGTAAGGTCGCTAGTCGATGTAACGGTATAACGCATAACGAAAAGAAAGGCGACCTATGATTTACCCCAACACCGACTTGAAGTTCCGCGTATGGACGGAATATGAGGACTTTGACATGGAGCGCGACGAGTTCCTGATCCGTGTCATCGACCGCTATGGGCGCTGCCGCTACGAGATTCCGAAGGCTGACTGCTTCCAGGATGAAGAGGGGCGCTGGTACTTTACGATGGAGCGTGTGCGCTCGGGCTGGCACTGGGCGAAGTTTGCGGCGGTGGAGCCTGATGGCGACTACGACAAGCTCTCTCGCGTGATTTGCGACGCTCAGCCGCTGGTGTGTGTGGGCTACTGCGAGAAGCATGCGCCGCGCATCCACGACTGCGACGCTGGCCACCACAAGGTTCACTACGAGCAGGTGTGGACGGTGGAGCTGGACGACGGCGTGTACCTGGCCGACCGCGACGGCAACCTGATACTGAGCAACGAGGGTTCACGAATCCAGATTAAAAAGAGATCAACGATATGAAAAAGGTAATATTAGACCAGTACGACGACCAGCAGGTGAAGGACTTGCTGCAGGGCGAGACCCCGGACGGCAAGGTAAACACTGTGCCGGAGGTGTTCGAGGAGTTCAAGAAGAAGCCTGCGGACATGGACCTGGAGGAGTGGATCAAGTACTTGGCGGCGCAGGGCTCTATCGACCCTGAGACGCTGAAGCGGCTGATTGACGAGGCGATGGCTGACCAGACGGCGACGCACGACGATGTAGATGAAATCTTCGATGACATCCCAGACGATCCGGAGCCGGAGCCGGAACCAGAGCCCGAGGGGACAAGTACTGAAAGCCCCGAGGGGACAAGCTCTTCTAACGAAAACGATAACGCTAACGATAACAACGAATAGCTTATGGCAAAGACAGTACAATTAGACATTTTTCAGCAAGAGGACGGCTTCTACGTGGGCCGCAAGCTGAAGAACGGCAAGCTGGGCAAGGGTGCCTACAAGCTCTCGGGGCAGGACATCATGACGATGTTTACGCAGTTCTTTACGGACTTCTGCAACGAGACGGGCAAGACGCAGCTGGCCATGCAAGATGCCAACGGACAACTGTTCGTAACGGCACGAGTTCCTGCCAAGAAAGAGGCAGGAGAGGCTAAGGAGTAATCCCTGCCGCTATTGAAATGATCTGAATTGAGGGATAACTACCCTCCCCAGATATTTTAGTTCACTCATTGTTTAATTAAAATTTGTTTACCATTATGGCACTTACAAATCCTACCTATCTGATTTCCATGTCAGATTTGCAGTACTTTGAGAGCAAACTCGCTGCGAAGTACCAGACCCAAGCCATCGAGGCTACGGGCGTTGAAGCCACTTCTGTAGTTGGCGCAATCGAAGAGCTGGCCAGCGCTATCGCCGGTCTGCCTTCTGCTATCGTTCCAAAGGGAACCAAGACGTTCGCACAGTTGGCTCCTGCCACTGACCTGGCTGCCGCTAACGTGGGCTTCATGTGGAACATCTCTGATGCTTTCACTACCACCAGCGACTTCGTTGAGGGTCAGGGTCACTCTATCCCTGCTGGTGCTAACGTATATGTAGCCAACCCATCTACGGGTGTCTACAAGTACGACATCTTCCAGGGTATGTACGACCTCTCAGGCTATGCCCTGAAGAGCGAGATGGCTATCGACGCCGTCAGCGGCGACGCTACCAAGAAGAAGATTACCCTGAAGACCGGTCTGGATCAGGAGGTTCTCGTTGCTCACCAGGACATCAGCGGCAAGGCTGACAAGGTGGCTTCTGCTACTGAGGGCAACCTGGCTAAGCTCGACTCTAACGGCAACCTCGTGGACGCTGGCATCGCTGCCTCTGACGTGGCTGTCATCGACGACGACGCTGTAGAGGGCAACTTCGCTGCTTTCGACGCCAACGGCAACCCCGTTGACTCTGGCAAGAAGGCTGCTGACTTTGCTACTGCCGCTCAGGGTACTAAGGCCGACAGCGCTATCCAGAGCGTGAAGCTCGGTGGTACTGCCCTGACTCCCGACAGCAACAAG
>Ga0265298_10006368_pt1 | contig 14599 bp, 11 predicted proteins | sample AusTroGonzalo_MG_3_FD_193486 | JGI IMG/M metagenome (GOLD analysis project Ga0265298, IMG submission 193486) | Bovine rumen microbial communities from tropical cattle in Woodstock, Queensland, Australia - Gonzalo_01 | ecosystem: Host-associated > Mammals > Digestive system > Stomach > Rumen ... | reverse complement strand
TGGCATGCAGGGCACGAAGCTGTTGAGCGACCTGATGACCGACCTGAAGATGAATGTTTTTGAGAAGCGACGTCAGCTGGTAGTTGTTGATGCTCAGGGAGTTATCGTGTGGGCTGTGGGTCTGCGTACTGACCAGCGCGTAGCCGTTTCTGACCAGACGAAAGAGGTGCTGGAAATCACTCGAATGTAACTTTGTAACTTTGTAACATTGTAACAATAAGCAAGCGGATATGCATAATAGTTAATAATGAATTATATAATATTATAATATTATATAATTATAATATATTCGTGATGATTTATGTGTATTATTGCAGATGTCTTAATGTTACATTGTTACATTGTTACATTGTTACATTTTTATATGTTTGTAAAAACTGTGTCAATTGCGAGTTAAAAATTTGGTGGTTCGAAAAAAAATGTGTACCTTTGCACGTCATTAAGAATAAGTACTAGAAAATATCGATATTTATGAGCAAGAGATTTGCCGAACACAAAGGCTTGAATTTGATGCAGACGAATGATGACGTGCTGCAGATGTGGAAGGAGAAAAATGTCTTCTGGCGCTCCGTGACGGAGAGGGAAGGTTGTCCGCAATTTGTATTCTTTGAGGGTCCTCCATCGGCCAATGGTCACCCCGGAATCCATCACGTGCTGGCGCGCAGTATCAAGGATACCTTCAACCGCTACAAGACCATGCAGGGCTTCCAAGTAAAGCGTAAGGCCGGTTGGGACACCCATGGACTGCCCGTAGAGTTGGGCGTTGAGAAGGAGTTGGGCATTACCAAGGCTGACATTGACAACAAGGAGAGCGACAAGTATATCTCTACCGAGGACTATAACAAGAAGTGTCGCGAGAACGTGATGATGTACACCCAGGAGTGGCGTGACCTGACGGAGAAGATGGGTTATTTCGTTGACCTTGACAATCCCTACATCACCTACGACAACAAGTATATCGAGACGCTGTGGTGGCTGCTGAAGCAATTCTATAATAAAGGTCTGCTCTATAAGGGCTACACTATCCAGCCATATTCGCCCGCCGCAGGTACAGGTCTTTCCAGCCACGAGTTGAACCAGCCTGGTTGCTATCGTGATGTGAAGGATACCACGTGTACCGCTCAGTTTAAGATGAAGAATCCGAAGCCTGAGATGGCCGAGTGGGGTACACCTTACTTCCTGGCATGGACGACGACACCATGGACATTGGCTGCCAACTCAGCACTTTGCGTTGGTCCGAAGATTGACTATGTAGCCGTGCAGACCTACAATCCATACACCGCTGACCCCATCACGATTGTGTTGGCCGAGGCCCGTCTGAATGCCTATCTGCCAGCCGAGGGAGCCATTACCGATGGCGGCGAACTGCCAAAGTACGAGCGTGGTGACAAGTTGATTCCCTATCGTATCGTGGCTCGCTATAAGGGTACCGACCTCGTAGGCATGGAGTACGAGCAGTTGATGCCTGCTATCAAGCCTATGGGCGATGCCTTCAAGGTGATTCCTGGTGACTACGTAACAACCGATGACGGTGCCGGTATCGTACATATCGCTCCCAACTTTGGTGCTGACGATGCCTTCGTAGCCAAGAAAGCAGGTATCTGTCCTATCGTGCTGATTGACAAGAAGGGTGCTGAGCGTCCAGTAGTTGACTTGCAGGGTAAGTACTTCGTTATCGAAGACCTCGATGCAGACTTCGTGAAGAAATACGTCAACGTCGATGAGTGGAACAAGTTTGCAGGCCGTTACGTGAAGAATGCCTACGACGACACGCTGACCGACAAGGACGAGACGCTGGATATCTCGATCTGCATGGACCTGAAGGCTCAGAATAAGGTGTTCAAGATTGAGAAGCACGTCCACAACTATCCCCATTGCTGGCGTACCGACAAGCCCGTATTGTACTATCCGTTGGATTCGTGGTTTATCAAGTCATCGGCTTGCAAAGAGCGCATGTCAGAGTTGAACAAGACCATCAATTGGCAACCCGAGTCAACAGGTACAGGCCGTTTTGGCAACTGGCTCGACAACCTGAACGACTGGAACCTCTCTCGTTCACGCTTCTGGGGCACACCGCTGCCTATCTGGCGTTCAGAGGATGGTGAGGAAATCTGCATCGGCAGCGTTGAGGAGCTGTACAACGAGATTGAGAAGGCCGTTGCCGCAGGCTTCATGAAGAGTAATCTGTTGAAGGATCAGGGCTTCGTGCCTGGCGATATGAGCAAGGAGAACTACGACAAGATTGACTTGCATCGTCCTTACGTTGACTATATCGTGCTGTGCTCAGCATCGGGTAAACCGATGAAGCGCGAGTCAGACCTGATTGACGTGTGGTTTGATTCGGGTTCTATGCCTTACGCTCAGGTACACTATCCGTTCGAAAATGCCGAACTCATCGACAAACGCATTGCCTTCCCCTGCGATTTCATCAACGAGGGTGTAGACCAGACGCGTGGTTGGTTCTTTACCTTGCACGCCATTGCCACGATGATTTTCGACAGCGTTGCTTTCAAGAACGTGATTTCTTCTGGTCTTGTGCTCGATGCCAAGGGTAACAAGATGTCGAAGCACGTCGGCAACGTGGTCAATCCGTTCGATATGATTGGCAAGTACGGTTCTGATGCCGTTCGCCTGTATATGATGACGAACAGCGAGCCTTGGGACAACTTGAAGTTCGACCCAGAAGGCGTGGCTGAAATCAGTCGTAAGTTCTTTGGCACCTTATATAATAGTTACTCGCTCTTTGCGATGTATGCCAATGTCGATGACTTCGACCCGCAGACTCCGCAGATTCCCGTTAGCGAGCGTCCTGAGTTTGACCGCTGGATTCTATCATGTCTGAACTCACTGGTTAAGGGTGTTCAGCAGGAGATGGACGGCTTTGATCCTACCCGAGCAGGTCGACTTATCGACGCATTCGTGGATGAAGACCTGTCTAACTGGTATGTTCGTCTGAACAAGAAACGTTTCTGGGGCAAGGAAATGGACAACGATAAGTTGGCCGCTTATCAGACCCTGTACGAGTGTCTGATGACCGTTTCGAAGTTGTTGGCTCCGTTCGCACCCTTCTTTGCCGACCAGTTGTATAAAGACCTCGGTGGCGCTTTGGATAGCGTGCATCTGGATAAATTCCCTGTTTTCAACGCCGCCCTTGTCAATAAGGACCTCGAAGAACGCATGGAATTAGCCCAGCGCATCACCACCATCGTTCTCGCCCTGCGCCGTAAGGAGAGCATCAAGGTAAAGCAGCCGTTGCAGACGCTGATGATTCCTCCCGTTGACAATGCTCAGCGTGAAGCTATTGAGACGGTGAAGCAGATATTCCTTCAGGAAGTGAACGTGAAGGATGTGAAGTTCGTTGAGGGTGCCGGCATTCTGGTGAAGAAAGTGAAGTGTAACTTCCGTACCATGGGTAAGAAGTTCGGTAAGGACATGAAGGCTGTCGCTGCTGCCGTTGCCGCTATGTCACAGGAGCAGATAGCTGAATTGGAGGCTAACGGAAAGTTGCAGTTGGAGAGCTATGAGATTCTGGCTGAGGATGTTGAAATCATCAGCGAGGATATTCCAGGATGGCTGGTAGGCAACGAAGGCAATCTGACCGTAGCCCTCGATATCACCCTGACCGATGAACTGCGTGCCGAGGGTATGGCCCGTGAGTTGGTGAACCGCATACAGAATATCCGTAAGAAGAGCGGACTGGAAATCACCGACCATATCCGAGTCAGCATCGAGCCTAACGAGGCTTCAACCAAGGCTGTCGAGGCTTTTGGCGACTATATTGCCCGTCAGGTATTGGCCGATGACCTGAAGCTGGAGGCTAACGATGGTCAGACAGTAGAATTTGACGACTTTAATCTGAATATAAATATAACAAAAATCTAAAGTAATATGGCAGAAAAAACACGTTACACGGACGAAGAACTTGAAGAGTTCCGCGTGATTATTGAAGAGAAATTGGTTTTAGCCAAGCGTGACTATGATCAGATGATGAATGTCCTGATGAACAAGGACTCGAACGATGTTGATGACACGTCGCCTACGTACAAAGCCCTGGAAGAGGGTAGTACGACGCAGTCGAAGGAAGAAATCATATCGTTGGCAGCCCGTCAGCAGAAGTTCATTCAAGGTTTGAAAGCTGCGTTGGTACGTATCCAGAATAAAACCTATGGCATTGACCGCATTACGGGTAAACTGATTCCTAAGGAACGACTGAAGGCTGTGCCACACGCTACGCTGAGCGTTGAGTCGAAGATGGCTGGCAAAAAGTAAGAAATAAGAGGTGAAAGAAAACTCCGGAATAGTAAAGCGGGGATGGCTGGCCATAGCAATCGTGCTGGGCATCCTTGTCATCGACCAAGTCATTAAGATTTGGGTGAAGACCCACATGATGCTACACGAGCAGATTGAAGTGCTGTCGTGGTTTAAGATTGTGTTCATCGAGAACAACGGTATGGCCTACGGCATGGAGATCGGTTCGAAGCTGGTATTGAGCATTTTCCGCATTGTGGCTATCGGTTTCTTAGGCTGGTACATAGCACAACAGGTGAAAAAGCAGGCTCGTTGGGGCTATCTCATTTGCTTGGCAATGATTATGGCAGGTGCCGCTGGCAACATCTTCGATTCGATGTTCTACGGTCTCATCTTCAATGCCAGCTCTGAGTTCTACACCAGCTATTTTGTGCCGTTTGGTACGGGTTACGCACCATTCCTGATGGGTAAAGTGGTAGACATGTTCTATTTCCCGATTATTGTCACCACTTGGCCTGATTGGGTGCCATACGTGGGAGGCAATCCCTACGTATTCTTCTCACCCATCTTCAACTTTGCCGACTCCAGCATCTCTGTAGGTGTGGTGCTACTGTTGTTGTTCTATCGCAAGGAAATCAGCGAGATTACGATTACACTTAGGAAAAAAGATGAGGCATAGTCTGACATATCTGCTGGTGCTGATGCTCGTCGTGGCATGTAAGCCTTCCGTACCATCGGAGTATATCCAACCTGGTGATATGGAGGATATCTTGTACGACTATCATCTGGCTCTGGCCATGTCAAGACAAAAGGGTGGTGGAGATTTGGATTTTAACCGCTCACTCTATTTCCAGTCGGTGCTGAAAAAGTATGGTGTGACTGAGGCTGAGTTCGATTCTTCCCTTGTGTACTATTATTCGCATGCCTATCGTTTGAAGGACATATATTCGGAGGTAAACCAGCGATTGAACGACGAAGCTACCAGCTTAGGTGTGGCCGTTGGCGACATCAACCGCTATTCACAATACAGTACAACTGGCGATACAGCTAATATCTGGAATCAACAGACCGACTTGCTGCTTATTCCACGAGCCACCATGAACCGTTATAACTTTACGGTGAAGGTGGATTCGACTTTCAAGAAGGGCGACTCGTTCATGTTCCAGTTTATGTCTGAATACATCTGGCAGAGTGGCTCGAAGGATGTTACGGTGTGCATCGTCTGCAAGTATGAGGGTGACAGCATTATCCAGACTGTCAATCACATCTCTGTGGCTGGTACAGCTCAGGTACGTGTGCCTGCCAATCGAGAAAAAAAGCTGAAGGAAATGCGTGGTTTTATCTATTTGAGTGATGGCGGTGACGACAGCAATACGCGAAAGATGTTGTTTATCAGTCAGATTCAACTGATACGCTTCCATGATAAGTATTTGGCTAACGAAGAAATAAAAAATGACGAATCAAGCACAGAAGCACCCGCGAAGGATAGCATCCAACGTGGTGATAACACCCGAGGGCCAAAGCCTGACACAGTACGTAGTAGAATTAGCGGAGGACAGCACGGTTTGCGACCTATACCCATTGACACAAGAAAAGGCCTTCACCGAGTGGATGCAAGGCCGACTCGAAATTAGAAATGAGAACGGGTGCAGGCGTGTGTACTATAACAATAGACTCATCAAATATGAAAATAACCAATAATTAATTAAATACAGACAACTATGAACTTAAAAGTACGTTTAGCGGTCATGAACTTCTTGGAGTTCGCCGTTTGGGGAGCTTACCTCACGTGTATGGGAAACTATCTGGGAATAGCTGGATTGGGAGATAAGATCTCATGGTTCTATGCTATTCAGGGTATAGTCAGTATCTTTATGCCTACGCTGATGGGTATTGTGGCCGACAAGTATATTCAGCCACAGCGCTTGTTAGGTCTTTGCCATTTGGTGGCAGGTGCCTTTATGATCAGTTGCTGGTGGCTGGGTGCACAGGCTGGTTTCGGCAATGAGTTGGCCGACAAGTCTTTGTTTATCGCCCTCTATACATTGAGTGTGGCATTCTATATGCCTACCATTGCGCTGACCAATACGGCGGCATTCACCATATTGAAGAATAACAATATGGATACCGTCAAGGACTTCCCGCCTATCCGTGTGTTGGGTACCGTTGGTTTCATTGCTACCATGTGGTTCGTCAACTGCGCCTTCATTGATGACAGCGGTTTTGGCTTTACCTTGGGTGAGAACGCTCATAAGTTCCAGTACACCTATTTGCAGTTCCTGGTATCAGGTATTCTGAGCATCGTGCTCTTTGCCTATTGCTTCACATTGCCCGAGTGCAAGCTGGAGAAGAAGGAAGGTAAGGTTTCGTTGGCTGAGACCCTCGGACTCAATGCTTTCAAGTTGTTCAAGCGTCGTCAGATGGCTCTGTTCTTTATCTTCTCGGCATTGCTGGGTATGTGTCTGCAAGTGACCAACGGCTTTGCTGGTCCTTTCCTGACCAGTTTCAAAGGCACCCCAGAGTTTGCTGACACCTTTGCTGCCAATAATGCGACGATGTTGACCTCTATCTCGCAGATTAGTGAGGCCCTGTGTATCTTGATGATACCGTTCTTCCTGAAGCGTTTTGGCATCAAGGTGGTTATGATGATGTCGCTCTTTGCATGGGTATTCCGTTTCGGCTTCTTCGGTATTGGCGATCCTGCTATGCCTGGTGTCATCTTCTTCATCCTTTCTTGTATCGTCTATGGTGTGGCCTTCGACTTCTTCAACGTGTCGGGCGGTATCTTTGTCGATCAGGAGTGTGCCTCCGATATTAAAGCTTCGGCTCAGGGCTTGTTCATGATGATGACCAACGGTTTGGGTGCTACCATTGGAACATTGGCTGCTGGTGAGATAGTGAATGCCTATTGCGGTTGGGAAGGTGGATACTTGGTGGGCGACTGGCAGTCATGCTGGTTTACCTTTGCTGCTTTCGCATTGGTAGTTGGTATTACCTTTGCCATCGTATTCAAACCCGAAAAGAAACCTATTACGGAGATTAAGCACTAAAGATGAAAGAGGTTCGTTCCTTCTATGTTCCTGATGCGCTGACAGCCACCGAGTTGCCACCTGACGAAGCCATGCATGCCTTGCGTGTGCTTCGCATGAAGATTGGCGACGAGATGGTGTTGATGGACGGTCAGGGTAACTACTATCGTGCAGAGGTGACCTTGGCTCATACCAAGCATTGCTTGTATGAAATCAAGGAACAGATGCCTCAGCAGCGACAATGGCAGGGACATATTCATCTGGCTATTGCTCCTACGAAGATGATGGATCGTATCGAGTGGATGACGGAGAAGGCCGTAGAGGTAGGACTCGACGAATTGTCGTTCCTTAACTGCCAGTTCTCTGAACGTCGCCTGGTCAAGATTCCCCGTTTGGAGAAGATCATGATTTCTGCCCTCAAGCAGAGTCATAAGGCTTGGGCCACTCAGTTGAACGAGATTGTCACCTTCGATACCTTTATTAAACAGCCTCGTGAAGGCCGTAAATATATTGCACATTGTTACGAAGAGGTGCCACGTACCTATTTCTTTGATGAGTTACGACAGCTTTCGCCATCCGATGATGCCACCGTGCTGATTGGTCCTGAAGGCGACTTCTCAATCGATGAGGTTCGTCAGGCCGTAGCTGCAGGCTATATCTCCGTCCATTTGGGCAAGAGTCGTCTGCGTACAGAGACGGCAGGACTTTCGGCAGTGATGATGATGCAGTTGGCAAAAGAGAAGTAATCATATATTAAAACGATAAACCATAAAAGTAAATTAGATATGACTGATGAAAAAATTATGGCTACCATCAAACCCGATGGGGAGTGTTGGCAGCCGGAAATCGAGAAAATGCCTCGTGAACAGCTCAGGGAGCTGCAAGTAAAGAAACTGAAGGAGAGTATCAACATTGCCTTAAAGTCGCCGTTCTACAAGAAGCGGTTAGGCGATTTAGGTATCACCGCAGACTCTATCCAGACACCTGAGGATATTCGTAAGATACCATTTACCACCAAGCAGGATTTGCGCGAGAACTATCCTTTCGGATTGGTTGGCGGTAATATGGACGATGCTATCCGTATCCACTCTACCAGTGGTACTACGGGCCATCCTGCCGTTGTGACTTATTCTGAGCACGACATCTGTTCGTGGGCCAATATGATTGCCCGTGATATGTATATGGTTGGATGCCGTAAGAGCGATGTGTTCCAGAACTCCAGCGGTTATGGCATGTTCACTGGTGGTCTTGGTTTCCAACACGGCGCCGAGTGGTTAGGTGCAACAACTGTGCCTGCTGCTGCTGGTAACTCCAAGCGTCAGATTATGTTCATCAAGGACTTTGGTACAACCTGCCTGCATGCCATTCCTTCGTATGCCATTCGTCTGGCAGAGGTATTCCAGGAGGAAGGTGTTGATCCACGTAGCACAAAGCTTCGCACACTCTTCATCGGTGCAGAGCCTCATACTGAGGAACAACGTCAGCGCATCGAGCGTTTGTTGGGCGTCAAGGCCTACAACTCGTTCGGTATGACTGAGATGAATGGTCCCGGCGTGGCTTTCGAGTGTAAATATCAGTGTGGCATGCACCTTTGGGAAGACAACTATATCATCGAGATTGTTGATCCTGATACGCTGGAGCCAGTGCCTGATGGTGAGATTGGTGAGATGGTGCTGACTACTCTCGACCGTACCATGATGCCCATTCTGCGCTACCGTACACGTGACTTGACTCGCATTATTCCCGGTGAGTGTAAGTGTGGACGTACGCACCGTCGTATTGACCGCATCAAGGGTCGTACCGATGATATGTTTATCATCAAGGGTGTCAACGTCTTCCCGATGCAGGTCGAGAAGATTCTCGTTCAATATCCTGGTTTGGGCAGCAACTATCTGATTACACTCGATACCGAGGATGACAACGACATCATGACTGTTGAAGTTGAGCTCGATGGTCTGAATACCGATGTTTATCCTGAGTTGCAGAAGATGACGCGCGATATTCAGCGTGCCTTGAAGGATGAAATCCTGCTGACACCGAGGGTGAAACTTGTGAAGAAGGGTTCTCTGCCCGTCAGTGAGGGTAAGGCAGTTCGTGTAAAGGACCTCCGTCCCGGTAGAGGGTAATGCAGCCTATGGCCTAAATATAAAATAATAAATAAGAAAGACAAGGAATAAGTCATGATGATGCGTAGCTTTATATTTTTTATTTTTTATTTTTTATTTAGCCCCATAGGGGCGCAGACCATGCGTGATGTTATCAAGCAGATGCCTGATTCGTTAGTCCCTTATCTCAAGCAGAACGCCCGCCTTGACTTCATCGATTTTATCGATTCGGGCATGAAGGCCGAGGTTAGCAACGAGTTAGGTGGTAAGAGCCAGTTGACGGAACTTACCGACGATTTTGCATCGTTAACGCTGAATGCTACCTCCCAGATTCAGTTGCGCTTGCTTGATTGCAATGAGACCATTGATGATGCACGTCAGATTATTTGCATGGTACGCACCTTTGGTGATGACACCCGCGAGAGTACTATTGGCTTCTATTCCGTTAAGTGGCGACCGCTTCCTCAAGAGGAACGAATTACATTGCCTCCTTACATGCATTTTATCGTGCTCAGCTCTCAGGCTCCTGAACTGACAGTTCAGCGCGAAACAAGCATGGATGTCCCTGCAAACGAGGAACAAAAGGAAATAGACAAAACGTTAAATTGTTTTAAATGGAATGGTAAAGCGTTTAAAATGTATTAAATAATGCGCTCGAAAGATAGAAAAACATTGCTGGTACGAGAAATATTCGTATCTTTGTAGTGTGTTTTTCATGGTATTAGATTATTAAGGTTAATTTGAAGATTGGTTGTCGTGAGACAACCAATCTTTATTTTTAGCCCTTTTTTATGCCTCAATTTGACGTTCCAAAAAGAACCTCTGAGAACGCAAAAAGTAAAGAAGTACACCAGCAAGATTGACAAATGCTACAGTCCAAAAAGCTGTCGCATATCCAAAATCTTCAGCTATTATTCCACCCAATAAGATACCTAATCCCATACCAACATCCCACGAAATAAGGATGGTTGAGTTGGCCGTACCGCGTTCATTGTGGTGAGCCATACTTATCATCATGTTCTGGAAGGCGGGCCACATGTGACCGTTACCCAGTCCAATCAGCAATGCCGAACCATAGTACCCAATGGAAGTGAATAGTGAATAGTGAAGAGTGAATAATTTGCTTCCGCCTATAGTTGGCATCAAAATAAAGATGGTGTATCCAATCAGCGAGATGACCATGCCCTCGGCGGCATTATGCGTCAGACGTCCCTGTCGCAATGCTTTTCCTCCTTGCAGTCGTGAGAGTATCAGACCTATAGAGCAGAGCATAAACCATGTACCTGTCCCTTCCGTGATACCCATGACCTGTTTGCCGTAAATAGCCAGATAGTTGCTCAGTACACCGAAGCAGAAACCAAAGAATACCATGTTGACGCCTATGAGCCATCCGCGCTTCAGGAAAAAGCGGTCGAGAGAAATAGCTCGTTTGTCGTTGATGGTCTGCTTTTGCTCCAGTTTGACCGTCGAATCGACGATGAGTCCAAAGGTGGCAACTATCAGAGCCAGCCAGAATAACAGGTGGAAGTTATGCGTCTGCGCATAGATAAAGATGGCAAACGACGGCGCAATTGCCATCGCCAAGTTGTTGCTGAGTCCGTAGTAGCCGATACCTTCGTTGCGGCGTGAAGAGGGTAGTACATCTATTGCTACTGTTGAGTTTGCTACCGTCAATGCGCCGAAGGGACCGCCGTGTAGCGTTCTTACAATCGTGAAAAGCAACAGTGTTGATGCTGCCAGATAACCGGCAAAGAAGATGGCAAAAGCCGTATAGCATACCATCAAGACCGTCTTTCGTGGGAAAGAGTCTACAAAGTATCCGCTGAATGGTCGGAACAACAAGGCGGTAATGGTATATCCCGAGAGCACCAAGCCTATGACATCTTTGGTGGCTCCGAACGTTTCGTGCAGATAAAGTGGCAGCAGTGGTGTCAACAAATAAAAGGCGGTGAATAGCGAGAAGTTCGCTATCATTACCTTACAATAGTTGCTGTTCCACAAGCGTTCCAAAGAGATTAAACATTAAAGATTAAATTCGCTTCGCTCAATATTACTTATATTGTCTTAGAGCGCTGAGCAGCTCGTTGTTCTCCGTACGGTTACCAATGGTGATGCGCAGACAGTTCTGACAAAGTTGAACCTTGTTGCGGTTACGCACAATGACGCCTTTGTCAACTAGATAGTTGTAAATGGCATTCGCATCTGTCATCTTTGCCAGGAAGAAGTTGGCATCCGTCTTATAAATCTTTTCACAGATGGGCAACTCCATGAAGGCCTGCATCAGTCGTGATCGTTCTGCCATCAGAATCTTGACCCACTTGTCCACTTCGAACGGGTCTTTCAGCATCGCCAAAGCTTGCTCTTGTGTCAGCTGGTTGACGTTATAGGGATATTTCACCTTATTATATATAGAGATGATCTCTTTCGATGCAAAGGCCATACCGAGTCGGATGGCTGCCGAGCCCCACGCCTTCGACATGGTCTGAAGGATGATGAGGTTGGGGTGGTTGAGCAGTTCCTGACGCATTGACAGCTGTTGGGCAAAGTCGATATAGGCCTCGTCAACAATAACGATACCCTCAAAGCCCTCAATGACTTTCATGATCTCGTCGCGATTCAGCGAGTTACCCGTTGGATTATTGGGCGAGCACAGCCAGATAATCTTGGTGTGATCGTCGCAGGCTGCTAACAAGTCAGCTGCTTTGAAGTCGAAGTTCTCGTCGAGCAGGACGGTACGATATTCAATGTCGTTGATGTCGGCACATACCTGATACATACCATAGGTAGGCGCAATGGCTACCACATTGTCGCGCCCTGGGTTGCAGAACACGCGATATGCCAAGTCAATGGCCTCGTCGCTGCCGTTGCCGAGGAAAATGTTTTCCTCGGGTACGCCCTTCACCTTCTTCAGCATACCTTTCAGTTCGCGCTGCAGTGGGTCTGGATAACGGTTGTATGGGCCATTATATGGATTTTCGTTGGCATCGAGAAAAACGTGAGCCTCCTTGCCTGAATACTCATCACGCGCACTACTATATGGAGCCAATTTCCAGATATTTGGTCTTACAAGTTGCTCTAAGCTAATCATAATTACTAATTACTAATTACTCATTACTAATTGAGCGTATTCTTACGCTCATCGCGTTTTTGTGTGCATCCAGTTGTTCAGCCTCTGCCATCAGTTCCACGGCGCGGCCAATTTGGCGAATACCATCTTCCGTCAAGTGTTGGAAGGTAATCTTACGGCAGTAGGAGTCCAGATTGACACCGTTATATGCCGTCGCATAGCCGTGCGTGGGCAGCGTGTGGTTGGTACCGCTGGCATAGTCGCCGGCACTCTCACAAGCGTAAGGACCCAGGAATACACTACCTGCATTCACCACATGCTCAGCCAGTTGCTCATAGTCTTTTACCTGAAGAATCAGGTGCTCGGGGGCATAGAGGTTGCTGAGGGCAATCATCTCGTTGACGGAATCAACGAGCACCATTCGGCTGTTGTCGAGGGCTTTGGCTGCCATTTCCTTTCGTGACAGCAATTGTAGCTGACGGTCAACCTCAGCCTGTACTTCGTTGAGCTTAGCTTCGCTATTCGTAATGAACAGCACCTGCGAGTCTATGCCGTGTTCTGCCTGCGACAACAGGTCGGCAGCAACGAACTCTGCATTGGCTGTCTCGTCGGCCAATACGCAGACCTCACTGGGACCGGCAGGCATGTCGATAGCCACCTCGTCAAGTGATACATGCTGCTTAGCAGCCATTACGTATTGGTTGCCAGGACCGAAAATCTTGAAGACCTTGGGCACGCTTGCCGTACCGTAGGCCATTGCGCCGATAGCCTGGACACCGCCAATCTTGAATATCTTGCTGACACCGGCAATGCGAGCAGCAACGAGGATGGCAGGATTCACCTTACCTTCTTTGTTCGGAGGCGTACAGAGCACAATCTCCTTACAACCGGCAATCTTGGCGGGTGTTGCCAACATCAGAACGGTAGAGAAGAGTGGGGCAGTGCCACCTGGAATGTAGAGGCCTACACGTTCGATGGCCACGCTCTTTTGCCAGCAGGTGACGCCTTCCTGTGTCTTGACCTTCTGACCTACGAAACGCTGTGAGATATGGAACACCTTGATGTTATGATGAGCAAGGATGATGGCATCGCGCAGTTCATTGCTGACCAACTTCTCTGCCTCGTCCATCTCTGCCTCGCTGACGGCAAGGTTCGTGAGTTCGGCCTTGTCGAACTTCAACTCATACTCGCGCACGGCCTCGTCACCACGCTGGCGAATGTCGTTCAGCACGGTGCTCACCGTTTCGTTCAACTTCGTGAGGTCCAATCGTGGGCGAGACACAATCTCGTCCCACAGTTCCCGTTTAGGATTCCTATATATCTTCATTGCAGTAGCCAACTATTCACTATTCACTTTTCACTAGCGAAGCGCTAAAGTATCATCTTTTCAATCGGTGTGACCAGAATACCCTGCGCACCCATTTCCTTCAGCTTACCGATAATCTCCCAGAAACGCTTCTGGTCCAGTACCGTATGTACCGAGCACCATTCCTCGTCGGCCAGCGGAATAATCGTGGGACTCTTCAAACCGGGCAGCACGTCGATAATTTCCTGCAGACGGGCTTTGGGCGCATTCATGCGTACATATTTCTTGTCTTCGGCATCCTTGACGGCCTTGAAGCGGAACAGCATTTCGTCCAGTGTGGCACGCTTGTCGGCACTCAGCTTCTTGTTGCCAATGAGCAGCGCCTCGCTCTTCATCACCACTTCCACCTCGCGCAGATTATTGCTGACCAGTGTCGAACCGCTGGAAACAATGTCGAAGATGCCGTCGGCCAATCCGATGCCCGGGCTGATTTCCACCGATCCTGTAATAACGTGAATCTCGCAGTCTACGCCCTGCTCCTTCATGTAGTCGCGCAGAATGTTGGGATACGAGGTGGCAATCTTCTTGCCGTTAAACCAGTTGACGCCACGGTACTCAATCTCCTTGGGAATGGCCAGCGACAGACGGCACTGCGAGAAACCCAGACGTGAGATAATGTCGGCATCCTCGCCACGCTCTACGAATTCGTTCTCACCTACCACACCGATGTCGGCTACACCGCTGGCAACGCTCTGCGGAATATCATCGTCGCGCAGGTAGAGCACCTCCAGGGGGAAGTTGCTCGACTGTACCAGCAAGGTACGCTTTGAGGCACTTATCTTAA
>Ga0265298_10006367_pt1 | contig 14600 bp, 18 predicted proteins | sample AusTroGonzalo_MG_3_FD_193486 | JGI IMG/M metagenome (GOLD analysis project Ga0265298, IMG submission 193486) | Bovine rumen microbial communities from tropical cattle in Woodstock, Queensland, Australia - Gonzalo_01 | ecosystem: Host-associated > Mammals > Digestive system > Stomach > Rumen ... | reverse complement strand
GTTAGCATTTTCGATAGACTTCCAGTCGATCAGCTTTACATAGCCGGCAGACAAAGCTTGAGCAAAATTATACATTGCTCTGGAAGCTTCGGCAGCATTCGCACCAGAAATCGCAGCAACATTACTGACACCCTGAATCGCAGCGACAGCGTCATCTAATTTGACGCCAGCATTGGTAAACTTACCGATATTGGTGGTCATATCAGAGAAAGAATAGATGGTGCGATCAGAATACTTGTTTAATTCATCAAGTTTTTGGTTGACTCTATCCAAACTTTCTCCGGTGCTTGCCATGATGGTCTGTATTGAACCCATCTTGAGCTCATATTCGTTAAAACCGGTAGTAATTGGCTCTATCGTCAAGGATTTAAGAAGCTGTTCACCAGCCATAACCGCCTGACTGCCAATTTTGAGAAGAGCACCAACAGCTATTGTCTCAAGTGCTGAAAACTTTGAAGAGACCGATTCAACAACATTTCCTATTGCTGAAATATCGCACTTTTTAGCAGCATCACTAAGACTATCGAAGCCTTTTGCTGCTCCACTGAGATCTAGCCCCTTCTTGAGCCGATCAAGCGTATTCAAACTTGTAGAAACGCCATCCTCAAACTGCTTGTTATCAAATCGCATTTCTACGACTTTTTCATCGATTGTCGTGCTCATAGCCGTTTAACCTCCTCCCATGCTTGTTTTGCAATTTGGTCAAAAATAGGCTGGATAGCGGGGTTGATGTAATCTCGCCCTTCTACCCAGCCACCCGTCCCGGTGCCGTGTCCATACTGAAGTATGATGGCAATCGGAACACCGTCTTGAATGTTGGAATTAAGGAATGAAATTGAAGCCACTCCATTTTGATTCTTTATCTCGTAGTACCAGGAGCTGGCTGTCAATCCAGAATCGACCGGAGTTGCAGACGCAAGGGCAGCTACTCCAGCGCGACCATACTTATCGAGATCGCCGAGATGAACAAGCTCTTTGGCTTTCTCCAAAAACCTAGTCGCTTTAGAGAAATCGCCCTTTTGTCTGAATGTTACCATAATCGTCTGTTATCCTTTCTTCGCCCAGGCAAGTGCGCACAAAAGCGCACCGAGATCAGGAATGTCCTGGTAATGTGCCAGCCAGTAATCCGGCGTGTTGATGATGCCGTCTTTAACCAGTTGGTCAATACTCTCTTCGGGGGAATCGATTCGAGCACTAATGATCTTTTCAGCCGCTTTGATAAGAAGCAAGTCGAGATACTTTACGGCGCTTACAGCCTTCTTCCACTCATCTGCGGAATCAATGACTTCGAGCTCAGCAAGCTTATCGATAGCTTTGTCGGCCTCAGAAACAGGCTGAACAGTGCTGGCCTTTACAAGCTCATTCACTCTTGCCTGAACAGCCGCATAGTCGTATCCGGCAGCCGTAAGTGCAGATTTGCGATAATCGGCAACCCCCCACTTTCCGGCGAGAACCTCTCTGGCCAGTTCCTCGATGGTCTTGGCGTCATACTTCGGACGCCCAAAATCTTTGACATAACCATCGCCAAGCGTATAACTGCGACGAATGACCTGGTCGCTGCTGTTACCCTCGATAGTGGTAATTCTGTTTCCACTCACAGTTTCAACAATACCCGTGTGGGTGATTTCTCCATTGCGAGTGAAGAACACCTGGTCGCCGACCTGAGGCTCGGTGTAAAGACGTCCCTGCTGCTGGTAATACTTTCTGGAGAAAGTACAGCCGGCCCCATAAGGACCGGTCTGACACTCAATCTCCTGTGCTTTGGCAGCGTTCCTTCCAGCAAGCTGATAGAAACACCAATCGATGAAAACATCGCACCACGCAAAACCGTTTTTGTTGGCGTTGTAATAGCCGGCAGCCGCAAGATCACGAGCATACTTAGTCCAGTTGTTTGAACCGATGTTGCCGAGAGGATTATCAAGATCGGCGTTGCTAGCCTTTTCATGATAGCCAATCTCCGTTGCGGCGATTGCGAGCAGTGCCTGCGCCGTATAACCGGTCGCGATCTCAGGCTGCTCGGAAAGTTCGCCGAAATAAAGATCCATATCGACATTACCGCCGATTCCGGGAACCGTTCCGATGCTGCTATACTGCTGAAAGCTGCATTCATAGTCCGGACCACCGGAATAATCCGCCAGCCAAAAGATGTACTTCTTCAACAGCGATGGTTCGTACATGTTACGGTAATAGTCAATGTTGGAGTACACGCCAGGCTTATAGCCCTGGGACTTGATGTACTCGCAAAACGCTTTTGTATGAGCCATGCACTGAGTCTTTCCGAGAACAACACCAGCGGCCTTAGCCTTTTTTACGGTGTCATACTCGAAATCGAAGAAGACGATGACATCTTTTCCGAGACCGGCCTTTTGCATGTTTTCGATGCAGAATCTTGCCTCTTCGACAGCCTGGGCCTCATTCAGTGCATAGGTAAAATGATATACGCCAAGAATTGGAATGTGATTTGCCTTACACCCCTTGACGTACTCAAAGAATCTGTTATCAGTTGTTTGACGATAGCCTTCTCGAAGAATCACAAAATCAACACTTGTTGCGACCTTCGAGAAGTCAACGTTTCCTTGCCAAGTGGAAATATCGATACCTTTTTTGGTCATTATCTATTTCACCCTCTCGTGTTCAGTTTCTTTCTCCGAGCAGAATTCAATGCTCTATTCCTCGTCATAACTTCTTGGCGACTCATCTTCTTCTGCGGCGCATTTTTGACATTACAGACATTGATAAGTGTAAGAAGACGACTCAGATGCCATTTCTGACACTCAAATGGGATGTTGTAAAAAACCATCCAATAATAGATGATTTCTGACGTAATGATTTCTCTGCTTGGCGGCTTGTTTCCCTTCGGAAAAGTTGTTGCCGTCATAGACGCATCGATATAAGCAGACACTTCAGCAAGAAGTCTAGGCATAACAGCAAGAGCCGTATAAACATTTGGATCGACATTTTGTGTTAATGTCATACAACGAACATAATCGATGAACTCATCTGTTGTTTTCGGCTCTTTGCTTAGATATGGCTTATGCCATTTGGACTCCCATTTTGAAAGGGAGACCAGAGAATGCTCAAGTGATAGCGTCTGCTCTTTTGTCGCCGCTATAAAAACGTTGTTCACTTCGTCGTACTGTTCTGTACAGGCGGGAATTGTAATCTTAAGCATTTCCGGTCTCCCAGAAAACAGTTTAGCCGTTGTCAGCAGAAGACGGCTCCACGAGCTGAGGCTTCACGCCGCCCTGCTGATCAGGCTTCTGAGCCGGAATAATGCCGTTTACGAAATTGGCAGCAGCCTTGGAATCCGTAGCCAATTCCATAAAGAGATCGCTGTAAGCCTCGGTCTGTGCGAAAGCATCGCGAAGCTCTTGTGTTTTGATGAAACGCTTTCCATCAGGGGACTTTTCGCCATAGGCCCGCAGAATGATATCCCTGAAAAGAGCGATAATCTGCTTGCCATCCTGTGCGGCGACGATCCGGTTGATCATCTCAACAAGACCACCGTCAACAGAGACTTCCATCTCAGTGATCTCAGCCTGGGTCAGGTTGAAGTAGAAATCCTCGGTACGGGTACCGCCGTTGTAGTCCTTGTAAGTTCTGGTAAGTTTCAGCATTGAAGTTTTCTCCTTTCAAAATTAAAAGAAAGCGGAGCCCTCGACGATGAGAGCCCCGCTTTTACAGATGACGAATAGTTGCAGATCAGGAAAGAATATCGGTGATGATCTCGTTGGGGAGAGGAAGCCGAGGATTGACACCGTCATTGCCGCCGACAGTAGTCGGGTCCTTACCTCCAGAATCTCAAGCAGATCGGTCAGCTTGGCAGAGGGAACCTTGGTGGAATCGATGGTGAGGCAGGCAGTGGGCTTGAAGCCGGTGACCTCAACGGGAGTCGTGGTCACGGTCCAGGAGAAGGTGATTGCCTCCGGGCTGTCGTTCACGGTCTGATAGCCGCGCTCAGACGGAGCAGCCAGAGCGCCGTAGATGAGATGAAGCTTGTAGCCATGATCCTGACCATCAACATCGTTACCCAGCTTGGTACGATAGCAAAGGCCAAAGGTCTTGCGACTCTGCTGACCGGCCATGACGCCAGTAGAGATCTCGGCGGAACCGTCGCAGGCAGCCCACTCATCGGGATAGGTGTAGGCCTCAATGGTGAGGCCGAAGTCCTCGGCCGCAACCAGGTTGAGGTACTTAATATTGTCGGCATACAGGGGATTGGCCTCAGCCCCGGACGGGCTCTCGGTGATGCCAGTGATGCCGTTCCACGCGACACCGTTGCTGTAGTCGCCGTTGGAATCGATGGGGTACAGAATGGCATGGTCAACACCGGTTTCGTAGAATCGCTTACCGGTCTCGTCCCACTTGATTTTACTCATAGTAGTATCCTCCTGTTAGAAATATAGATTGAATACATCATGGTTAAGATTGTCCGCGGTGTAATGACGTTCATGTGAACACATCGGAAGTGCGGAAATCTTTTTCGGAAGGTCGCTATCCGGATTCTTGTAGATCAGGGTTAACTGATAACGATCATGAAGTAGATATGGAAGATTATCTGCATGATTCTGATCGATCTTCGTCCGCTCGTATCGAACGCAGTCATACTGCATCTTAATAGTTGCGGGAGGCTGAAAATAAGCGCGGCACTCTTTGCCCCGTTCAGGACAACCCAAAATCTCACAAAGAATCGCATGAAGCTCAATCCTTCGATTCATTGTAAAGACCTCCGATCGTAAGAATCAGGCGCGGATATCCGACCTCTACATTGGAGATCTTCCAAGCCGCGCCCATAAACTTCACATATCGCATTTTGTGGAAATTCTCTCTGGCAAACGGATCGGCGACAATGCTAATCTCATTTGCAACGTTGATGTTGTCATTGAGGGCTTCGCCAGATTGAAGCTGACGTGTATTCCGAATAAAATCGCCATAGTAGAAATACTCGACAATTTGTTCTTCCCATACGCCAGGAGCTGTTTCCGTCGTATCAGCATAGCCTATTGGTCCGTAAAACTTTGCCATTTTGAATTACCTCGTTAACACCATCAGTCTTCCGTCTCGCAAGTCAGGCCGCTAAGGCCGAAGATCTTCTGAACAGAAGTGTAGCCCTCTTTACTCGCCACGACTGTGATCGTCTGCGAGCTCTTGTCTGCGATGCGAAGGACAGCGATGCCGTCATCGTCGAGCGTAACAGGATTCGTTACCTTAACGGTGATTGTGACATCTTCGACATCGGGTACGCTTGCGTGAATCGCGATAAAGTTACCAGAGGACAGCTCACCGCTAAACGCGGAAGAGTAGTCATCGATGTAATTCAGCGTACCGGTGATCTCATCGCTGCCGATCACGATATCGCTTTGCAGGTCAGAAACCGTCTTTCCGAAAAGATCGGTGTCAGAAGCGATATCGACATCAACAGTCAAGCCTGTCAAGGGTTTCCCACAGGCTCTTCGAGAGCGATGGCGGAATAGACTCTGGTCAGAGCGCCGGAAATGCGGGTCTCGATCAGATACTTCTCCTTGTTGAAATCGATGTCGAACTGGTTGAAGCGGGTAATCTCGCCGCCCTTGGTAGCGCCAACGGTATAGTCGGCCAGGTTGACGAACAGGCCCAGGAGCTTGTGCTGAGAAGCGTCATCGACATCGGTACGGATCAGGCCCTCGAACTGCTCGGCGGTATAGATAGCGCCGACGTTCAGCGCCGCAGCCAGATCAGCCTTGGAATTGTAGATGCGGCGACCATTCATATCGCGGGCCAGCAGCATCACATTGACCAGGTGAGGAGTGCAGAAGAAATCGGGAGTGCCGGTACCCTTGTACTTCTCGCGAGCATACAGCGCGCCGGTGATGATAGCCTCAGCATAGATGTAGTTGTCGCCGAAACTCACGCCGGTTCCGGTGCCGTTCAGCTCGGTCCGGGCAGCCTCGATGTCCACGTCGTAGTGAATGGTATAGGTGTTGTCATCGTTCCAAATGGAGCGGACATGATCCTCGGAAATCTTGTTCGGATCGTTGTCGATACGACCGTCGCCGATCATGATGGCAGTGGCGATCTCCTCGTTGAGGATCTCACGCATAGTCTCCCACTGGTACTGAACCACATCGAAGTCGGTGATGTCGATGATATCGTCACGATGCAGCGCATCGGTGATATACACGGTCTGGGGATCAGTGGTACGGGAAATGGCCTTCATGTTGGCCGAAACAGTCTTCTGGGTGCCCTTCCGGTAACCATGCGCACGAAGCGCATCGACACGGGTGTCCATCTGACGGGTACGGATGCGGCTGATGGGGCTCTTGTTGACCTTCTTCATGACCACGTTGACCCACCCCTGGTCACGAGTGACCTTGTCGGGGGCGCCGGGACGCAGATCCTTGAAGTCGGGGAACAGATTCTCGATATTGTCGATACCATGCTTCAGCTCATTCTGCTCAGCATAGATCTTCATGGCGGTCTTCAGACTGCCGACGCTGGTGGTCTTGGCCAGTTCGAGAATGGCCGCGCGATCCTCGGAATGGATCAGAACATCGTTCTGGTTCTCTTCCTTCTCGAAAACATTGTGCTTCATAGTGGATTGTCCTCCTTCAGTTTTTTCAGTTTTCTGTTCGGGACCTTTCTTTTCGTCCCCGCCGTTTGCGGCCGTTTCCAGGGCCGCGCCGATCAGAATATTCATGACCAGCTGTTGCTTCGGAGTCATAGTCTTGATGACATCCTCAATGGCCTCATCTTCGGAAAGCTGAATCTCAGACTCATCGTCCTCAGATTCACCATCTTCCTTGGTGGGTTCCTTCGAGTGTTCAAGCTCAGCACTTTCAGCCGGCTTGTCCGTCTCAGCCTCCGCCTTCTTCTCAGACTCCTTTTCGGCATCAGCTTTTTCCTCGTCCGGCTTCTTCTCCGATTCATCGGCAGAATCTTTCTCCTTCTCGTCGTCCTCTTTGGACTTGGAAAGGGTCTTCGATTTCTCTTCGGAATGATAGAGACTGATGCCTTCGCCGGCACTGATGATGACCTCCGTCTCGGAGCCCTCTTCCGCATGCGCCATATCGACAAAGTCAATAAACGCACCGGGGTTGGCACCGGCAACCACCAGGCTGACCTCCTTGATATCACCGTGCATGACATCCTTGTTCGGGGTCTGTTTCAGCCCATTGGCGTAGATGGAGAGAGATTCAACATCCCCATGCTGGACAAGAGCCTTAGCGGCTCTGCCGCTTTCGGTATCATTGAACGAGCAGTAGGCATAAACGCCATCTGCTCGGTTTTCCAGCAACGCATGACCGAGGATGTTGGCAGGTTCGTCGTGGCGGTGGTTCCAAACCAGAGGAACCGTCTTCCCGTCACAATGCTTGAAAGCATCCTTACGGATTGTTCGTCCGTCGGCGCAAACAAGATCGTTCCGAGTTGCCCAGCCACTGAAGTCATACTCATGATCCATTTTGAACTGTATCCTCCTTCGGGTTTGTTTGTTCGGTCGGTGATGTAGTTCCTTCTTTAGGGGCACTCAAATTGCTGTTACGAAGCTCGTCTGCCTTCGGGTCTTTGGAAGGCTTTAGGCCGATCTTCTGACGAACCTCATTCGAGGTCATAATCTCGTTACGAGTCATCTTGTCAGCAATCTCAGCAAGGCTGCTAACAGGAACCAATCTGAACGGATCTCTAAAGAACAGAATCGATTGTTTCTGTGACCGAGCGGTCTTTGTGAGGAACTTCCTCCTCATTTCGTCAACAATCGCGGAAAGGATCGGTTCGACAGTGCGAGTTTCATAGTTCTGCATTGTCTTTTCGTCGGCAGAGCCATCCATAATGCCTTGGGTCAAACCCAACTGGCTATAAAGCATGCTCGTTAGATACTCGATCTGAGACATCAGGTTGTTGTCGACGGGTCGATTTAGCTGAACTACATGTTCGGTTCCGTCGGTATAAGCAACACCGTATTTGGAACCGGCCAACTGCTCTTCTATATCTTTGCGACGGTTTTCCGCCTGTTGACGTCTTGCCTCCGTCTTAATGACGTAAGGAAGCTGAATAATGAGATTGAGTTTTCCGGAACCGCTTTGTTCATCAATAGCGTCCAGAATATTGAGTTTTCGGATCAGCCTTTGTAGTGTGGAGTTAGATTCGTTCATGACTGCGTAGAAAGGATTCTCAACGATTGCCACAGAAGATTTAGGAAGAATGATGTCTTCTTTTCTCCCAGTTTTCTGATTGTAGACATGAACTTTCACATGCTCCGGATACCACTCCAATATTTTACCGGTCCGCATTGACTCGATTTTGAACGATCCAGATTCCGGATCGATATCTGTATCAATCGGAACAATAGCAATGCAGCCTTCATCAAGCATGGAGACAACGACATCTTGAATAAATGCTCTTCCAGTTTGATCCAAATTGGCTTCCAAACCAAGACAGGTATTCAATCCGCTGTTCTCCATAACATCAGTAAAGCGCCCATCTTTATCCAAGCGAACATGCTGGATAGAGATAGACGCCACGTCCAATGCTATTCGATTGTAAACAGATGTGACAATGGAACGCTCGTTTCCACGACTGAAAATAGGTCGATCTGGGCGATACGAATAACTGGGTCCTATGTCGTATCTAGGGCGGTAAAACTCATTTCCGGTAAAAGCGTTCCACGCATGCTTTAACCGGGAACCAAAGGTCATTTCCAAGGCATCACCCCCTAGATCTTATCAAGAACGGTTTTCTTATAGGAGACTCTTCCATCTGCCCATACACCGTTCTTGAGCTGGTCCATATTGTAGCCGGCATCAGCAAGTGCCATCATGACACCGATTTCTCCTCGTTTGGCTACAAACTTGACGACCTTTCCGGAGGGAGCACGCAGATCAGATACCTTTTGAGTCATCAATTCCGACATTTTCTGATTATATGCCGAAATAACTGCGGAACTAAGCTGCCCATTCTTGTTGAATGCGCCAGTGGTTCTCATCAGTTCTTTTGCGTACCGATCAAGTTCTTTAGAAGATTTCTTTCGAGCTTTCTCGGTTATTTTTTCGCTATTCTTAACTGCCCACTTATCATCTCGTTTTTCCAGTCGTTCTCGACCTTTTGGAGTCAAGGTTCCGTCCTTATTCTGATAACGTCGGACCCCCCATTTCATACCGACGATTCCATGATGAGCAAGAACGCTCAACGATACGGAACTGTCATGTTGATCCAAAATACGTCCCTCCTTTCTGTAAGACTTTGTTGCATGATTTGCAGTCCTCCTAAATGTAGTAGACCGCTTTTAGGCAACCGGGCATCCACTCAAAAACCATAAAACGTTTGTGAGCGCCAACGTATCCCTCGTCTTCCGACCACTGATCGGTGGTTCCATTTCTTGAAAGACGACGAATCATCACGCCATACAAATCGCCTTCGGCCTCGTGATGCAAGTGCCCAGCGTGAATCTCCCGAACAGTTGACTTTGAAAACTCCTCGGGAAACTCAATGGTAAACTGACCTCGAAGATCTTGAACTTTGTTCTTCGCATAGTGACCATGCGTCAAACCGATAAAACAGTTTTGCCAGAAAATACATTTCCGCTGTTTCATTCGGTCGTCAACATGTAACTGTGGATAATGGTCTTTCAGCATCTGCACAAAAGCCCACGCAAGACTTTCATCGTGATTGCCAATGCTGTAAATCAAGTTCACATTTTCAGATTGTCGAAGAGATGTTTCAATCACGTTGTACCAGATCTCTTTTGCCATTTCCCAAGCACGAGGAATGTCCACTCTTTCGATTGGTCGTCCAGAAGCAGTCCGACCCCGCATATCGTCATTGTGGAACATGTCTTGTCCGATTACGATATTGATCTCCTGCCATTTCTGGCGTTCAATAATACCAAGTAGTTGTTCAATGCTCTTCGTATGGTCAGAAAGCGGCAAATGCATATCATACAAAGGAATCTCAAGCATACCAATACCATCACCGGTATTCGGCTCGATTCTGGTAGGCTCGATGTTGTCATGGATAGCTTTCAGAAGAGCGTCCCACTGACCATCATCAAGTGCCTGTTTGATCCATGCTTGAATTATTTCTCCCTGAGCGTTAACTTGCACTGTCGCATTGTGAGCTGTAAAACCTTCATATGTCCCGGCAGCCAAAGTCAACTGATCCGGGAATGTTTTCGTGCGCCATGTTCGCAATTGTCTGCGAAATGTCTCGTATCCGGCTTCAGGATTTGCCTTATGGTACAGGTTTTGGAATATTTCCTTCGGCTTCTGACCTGCGTTGTAGGCATCGACGCACTTTTTCTTTAGCTTGATATCGATGTGCAAAAAGATCATCGCCTCCTTGTTATTCGATTCCTGTAACATTCGATTGAATGTAGCCGGTTATTCAAATGCTTCTGGATTATGCTTATATGCGATGTATGCGTCCATCATTGCGGCAACAGCGTCAATCTTCTGATCAGAACGCTTCTTTAACAGTTTTCGGTTTCCGTTGGTATCTTCCATGGTGATGCAGTTGCCCATTGAGAACGTTACCAACTCCTCATCGAAAATCAGCATTCGTTCCTCAGAAAGCTTCTTCAACTCGCCAAGAGGAACAGATTCCGTTCTAGCACCTTGAATAACCTTTTCAATGCCAAAAGGACCGTTTTCAGCTTGCCAGCGTTCTACAAATTCTTTCGCATTGTAAGGGTCGTATCCAAAACATCGAACATCGTAACCGCAATTGATGATGTGGTCATCAAGGTCTTCATAGACCTGCATCATGTCGAGAACAGTTCCCTCCATAACGATTAAACTCCCTTCCGCCAGAAAGTCCTCATACTTGACTCGCATGGCAGCAGGGAGTTTATGCAACGTTAAAGATGTGATGTAGTTTCGTGTTTTTACACCGAAGGAACCGTCTCTTAACGGGAAAAGGAACGTAAACGAACAGAAGTCATCGCCTTGTGAAAGATCGGCTCCGAGTGCACATGGCATTTGCCAGAACTTCTGCCGACGATGCGGAAGTGTTTCTTCATACGTAAAGTAGTATGTATAACCCTCCATCGGAAGGCCAAAACGCTTCGCAAGCATATCATTTCTCGTTGCAGGTGCAGTTTCTGCTCGATCAACGTCTTTCTGGTATACGTCATAGGTCACTGTCTTCCCAATATTCGGATTTGCTTTGAGCCACATGTTCGGATAAGCGACCTCTTCAACAGAATCGAGCTTGTACCACCAAATCGAAACCTGAGGTTGTGGTGGACCAACGCGCTGGAGAATGTTCATTAACTCCATTTTGATTGTATCGCCGGCTCCGTTTCGGACCGTTCCTTCTGAACTTGTCGCAACAATCAAATAGTCGTCAAGCTTAGATGCACCTTGCTCAATTGCGCCAATGACATCCTCTCTGGCATCAGCAGAAGAAAGCCACTCATCTACAGTGGCAATTTTGCAACGCAGACCTTGAAGTTTGTCGACAGACATTGGTCGGACTTCAATAAGAGATCCGGAGATGAAGTTTTCAATCCCTTTCTTTGTTGAAGCCAACTTCACACGGTTTGCAGCGTTTCCAGTTGTGTTCTGAATCGACCCTTCTGTCATGAACTTAAAGACAGGACCTTTTGCTCTGGTGATTGCAGTCTTGATCGGGTTAATGATCTCCTCTGCCTGTTTCATCGTTGGGGCTGTAGTGATCTGATGAGTTGTGGAACCATCAACGACCAATGAATAAGCCTGAATACAAGAATCGTATAGAGATTTTGCTGCGCCTCTTCCGACGATCAGATATTGCTTATTCGTCAATCGTTTTTTGATTCTCTTCGTGACGTATCGGCCTCCTCGTCCATCTTTATTCGGGACATAAACAGACCGCGTCTCGAAATAGTACCAGCCAAACACCTGCTCTCCCCAGAGCTTGAAACTATCCAGCAAATGGAGATCAGAACCATCGGTTAGTGTCAGTTCGTTTTCGCAGAACTCGATCCAACCTTCAACCGCCATGTCATCATAGTAATACATGGGATCGTCGATTAGATCATCAATACGTTCCATCTCCAAAGCGACTTCCTTACATACGGGAATCTCGCCACGCATGACCGCATCACGAAAAGCGCCGTAATACCGGGGGACAGCGGTGTTGGATAAAGACATCAGATCACCCCTTGGATTTCTCTTTAGGTTTCTGAGCTGCCTTTGAGATGTCCTTAGCCAGAGGCGAGTTCACCAACCCATACGCGGTTGTGGCAGCTGCGCCATAAGCCAGAAATGCGGAAACATAATTTGCACCACGCCGAATGTTGTCCTGAGAAAGCTGATGCAAATCTCTTGTTTGCTGTAGATTCTTAATCGCACCCTTGACTTCGTCCTCACCAAGAAATTCCTTATAGCGATTAAGTTTAGAAGCGGACTTCAGAATTTCAGACTTGTGAGCTTGGGCATAAGCTTTGTCGGCAGCAAGTTTAGCGGCAGTACGCTTCGCTGAATTGGTTTTCACGGTGTTACTGACTTCGTTAGAAGTATCCTTGATCGTGGAAAGAAGCTGACTGCCGTGCTGCTTCACGAAACTGTCAACAGCAGATTTATTGTTGAGGTAAAGAGCTGTGGCGGCTGCCACTGTAAGGACAGTTCCGGTTGCAATGGCAACCTTTTTGAGACGCTCTCGTCTCTCAGGGTCCATTTCCTTTTTCTCTTTACTGTTACCGCTATAATGCTTCTTACCGGCAGAAGTAAGACTTCCGTCTTTGTTCTGAAAACGGCGAACGCCCCACTTCATGCCAAGAACACCATAGTGAACGAGTACACTATTGTCCATGTGGATTTCCTCCTTTCAGCGTTCTATAGGGCTGGATCTGCTTCGACAAAGAGTCGCCATTCAAGCTCGCTTATCTGACGATTCATTGCTTCGATCGCGGCAGAACTGATTGGCGGGTCAAAGAGAAGACGAACCTTGAGATACATGTATGATTCTACCATTGCGAAAGACTCAAAGTCTTCTCCAATAAACGAATCCCATGTCTCAGTGTCTCCTTTGATGGAGAAACCGCTGGACGGCCCTACGCCCATTTGTTTAAGGATCGAAAAGACGCTGTTAATATGCATGATAATGTTGGCGTCAAAGTGATCATACTCCGCCTCGATCCCTAATTGCTTCTTGACGGAGGTCAGGATACTATCAGAAGTCTCCACACAACAACCTCCTTTTTATGAATGGATAGAGACAAACTGTCTCTTACAGAATCCCTCGATTCCGGCTGCATTACAAATCTTATAGTACGAAGCAGTCGAATGATCGAGATCCACAAGAATTTCACCCTTGGCTGGAAGTTCCGTAAGAACAGCAGCTTCAGGATCGGGAGATTCATAAAGACTGAGTAAATCGCAGCCCGTTACAGTTCCGATGACCTCAGCACGGTCCTGATCGTTACTGCGCATAGGACATCCTCCTTTTCATGCCTTGATTGACACAAAAAAAATTGACGCCATAGCATCTAAGCTATCAGCGCCGCCATGGGCAAGTATCACCGGCGAATCTTACAACCGGCTCTTGTAAAAGCATGTGCTCGTCTCCGTAATGAATGGCAAGATGAGTATCGTGAATTGTGGTAATTAAGTATTCTGGATCAAGGATCATATCGTTTCGATCTCTTATATCCTCTGGAAGAATCGGGTTCATGTGATGTATGATGAGCCGGACTTTTCCACGAATCTCTCGGCCTTCGATGCCAAGATCACAACCATAGTCCCTTGCAATAACGATGTCCCGAATATGTTTCCATTCCGGAGAACGATAAAATGCTTGATTCATATATCGGTCGAAACCAAAAGTTTCTTTGCCGACAGCACCATTTAAGCGAAGGTATTCATAGCGTTCTCTGAAAGTGCGAAGCTGAGATAACTCAGAGTAGCATTTCAAACGATTGAAATCATCTCTTCCTCTGATGACGGAAGCCTTAATAATACTCATCATCGTCTACCTCTTCTTCGTACTGGCCGCCATATCGCTTCATTGCTTTCATAGCCTCTGCATACAGCTCTTCCATACGAGCAGCAGATTTCAAAGACTCGGCTTTTGCTGCCGCTAACTCAGCCTGTTTCTCCAAAAGCTCTTTCTCGATCTGAGCCTTCGTAGAACCTCGTTTTAGGAACTCTGTAATAACCTGAGAAGATGCGGTTCCGTCTCGTAGCTGCTGCTCGGCAAGGTCCATTGCCAACGAAATCAACTGACTTTCTCGGGCCTCTGGAGTCAAAGGAACTCGGCGAGCTGTTTTTGTGGTTCCAGATGCCTTCACAGCTTTAGCCACTCTACCGCCTCCTCTCCGCTTGTTTTTGCAGATTATTTGTGACTTTCATGGTGGTTTCTGCTGAATGAGTTTGAGTTTGAATATAGTTTGGGGCAACATTTGAAGAAGCCCACACAAGTTGAGTACAACCTGTAAGTGGAGAAAACCTTATAGCCATCTGTCGCGGCAAGTCATAGACGAGAGACTTTCATTGGAAAGGAGGTAATGAAAGGAGGAGATCGCAATCTGGGCGTAAAGAGGATCTTACAGGCCAATTTATCAACCTTGTGGGCTCGTTCAAATGTTGCCCCGGGTGGATCAAGGTTAAAGCCTTTTTCCAAAAAATCCCCGCGGAGAATTTTCAAAG